>Ga0137445_1000013_pt1 | contig 21826 bp, 38 predicted proteins | sample EasRivERMGT338_2_FD_104647 | JGI IMG/M metagenome (GOLD analysis project Ga0137445, IMG submission 104647) | Soil microbial communities from meander-bound floodplain in the East River, Colorado, USA - East River MetaG ERMGT338_2 | ecosystem: Environmental > Terrestrial > Soil > Floodplain ...
AACGTGGCTGCAGATATACTGCCGCTCAAGCCGCGGGAAATGAGGCTGACAGAGAAAGAGTACTACCCTGAGGATAACCCTGTGGAGTTCTATCTTAGAATTGCTCCGGGAAAGAAGGCAGATATTCGTGTCTGGCAGATGCCAATCAAGACGGATATATTCAACCACTTTGATGACGCACAGTACTTCGCACACACAAGAGGGTTTGAGAAGGGAGGGGTGCGGAGTATTGCAGAGATTCAGAGCGACCTTATGCAGGGCGCGCTGCGAAATATAGACGCTGCCTATACACCTGATCCAGTGCACCCAGCGCTCGCGGATTTCTTAGAACCGCGTGAGCAACGCGCTGCTAGTCCAGCTTTAGAGATGGACTACGCTATAAGTCATGATACTAGAGCCGCTATCCCAAAACTCAAGCCGCTAGAGAAGCGCTGGTATGAGCGCATTCTCATGGAGGAGAATCGGCAGGCGAGCAAGGATGGCGTGAGAGTGATGAGAGTGGCTACGGCAGAGACAGCTGCGAAAGCGCAGGGCTGGATTCGTGGGCTTGCTCCTGGTCTAAAGAAGATGTCAGAGCCCGCACATGGATATGATATGGGTAGGGTAGAGTTGATGGAGAGTGGCGCGACATTGAAGCAGATTCGTCGCACTGGAACAGATAGATGGGAGGACGTAAGCGTGCTTCCAACTAAGAAGCTACTAGATATAGTAGCGAGGCTGCCAAAAGAGGGTCTATCTTCTAAGCATCAGACCATCTACAACTTCTACAAACAAGAGATAGCTAGCTTCACCCGCGCTCGCTTTAACGCTCGAGAAGTCGGTGATGAGTTAGGCAATACATGGATGGAGTGGGGCGTATCTCGCGAGGATGCTACCGCGAAGATACCAGCCTTCGGCGGCAGGCAGCGAGGCGCAATAGACATACCAGAGTATAAGGATGTCGAGCGTGGTGCTCGCCGTGCTGAGGACGCTGCTCTCCATGCGACAGCGAAGGGCTGGACTGCGCCAGCGCCGGCTGATGACGTGCTGTATAAGAAAACGCAAGCCGCGTTCGAGCGCTCTCGGCAGGCTGAGCTGGAGGGCCACCAAACCTCAACGGCTGAGATGCTGAAGCGGCTACGGAAGGAGATAGTCGCTCATGATTACGATCTGAGGAAGGAGCTAGAACATGCTGGCCCTTATGGGCAGAAGGCGCTTGATAGGCTAGCGTTGCAGAACGGTGCAACTATGAGCGCGAAGACGCTCCTTGATGCTGTAAACGAGAACATCTTCCTGAAGATGGACTCCATGACAAAGACCCAGGTGGATGAACTGATGCGCCTGCGTCGTATTATCGAGATTGACTCCTACAAGGGGGTCGGCAAGCACAAGCACCCGGAAGGAATCACTGGGCCACAGGCTGAAGCCGTGGCGCTGAGGATGCAGAAGGAGATAGGGAAGGAACAGTTCGCTCGTGTGTATGGCTTTACCAACCAGATCATGAAGGAGTATAAGGATATACTCAACCGTCGGCACGCTGGTGGGTTGCTCTCTGATGAGAGCTATCTCAGGCTGTTGCACTTCGACTATAGCCCAACGGAGTTTATCAACTTGATTGACCCAATGCAGACTTACAATATCAAGGGTCACACGATTAGTGTTCGCACTAGCGGCGTGCCATTCCTCGAGCGGGGTAAGCGCGGAGAGGTATTGATGGATAGCCAACTGTTGATAGCTGAGGCGCTGGCTCGGTCAGAGAACTTGATCGCCAAGAATAACACGCTCAAGTCGCTATTTCAGCTAGCTAAGGAATCACCGGAGAATGCAGTTGTGCGGCTACCGAAGAAGGAGTTGCTAGGCAAGACAGAAGATGGTGAGGCCTATCTCAAGCACACGCCGAAGGGCTGGACAGGGCTAGGCGTGAGGAATGAGGGTGGGCAGAGTTTTGTGCTGATGAGGGAGGACCTAGCCGAGCAGTTTGTGCAGCGGCCTGAAGCGATGCGAGAGTTCGTTGCTACAAGCGCGAGGGTGCTCTCTGGCACAGCGCTGATCAAGGCGACGGCTACTACTTACAATCCTACCTTTATCATCGCAGGCTTGCCGATGGATATACTACACACATGGCTTGCCACCAGCCGCGATTACTCCCCGCACCTACCTATGTTCGCTGGCCAGATGGCGCGAGATTTGTCTGTCACGACGAGAGACGCTTGGGGAAGAGGCCCAAAGTATCAGGCAGCGCTCCGTGAGGGTATTGGAGCAGCGTTCATGACGCATGAGGGGCGTGGTCTCACTGGTATTACCAATCAATCTACACATGTCGTTGAGCGCCAGATGATGCCGCGATGGGAAGGCGTGAAGAAGGCGCTCAGTTACGTGAATGAGAGCGCTGATATATGGGTAAGGATGGCGCATCGTGAGCGGCTTATTCGACAGGGTATGGAGTCGTGGCAAGCGACCGCTCGCGCTCGTGATAGGCTAGACTACTCTGTCGGTGGGCCGATGACGAGGGCGATTGATACTATCGTGCCTTACACTAACGTCGCAGTAAACGCGCTGTCGAAGGTAGTGCAGGCGTGGGCAAAGGATAAAGCAGACCTAGCAACGAAGCTTGCATGGGGAGGCTCAGCAGTTACAGCTTGGGTGATGGCGAACATAATCAGCTCTCCTGAGACCTGGCAGCAAATACCAACAAGCGAGAAGATCAGGTCGCTGCCGATTACCTTCGGCGATCAGCTCTACGTGCTTGACCCTGACGGGAACAAGCGTTACTTCTACATGCCAGGGGTGAGGCTTGATGCTGTTGTCGGGCCACTCGCAGCGTTAATCGTGGCAGGGCTGGAGAGTGCTGAGTTTGGGAAAGCTCCAGATGATATACTCAAGCGCTCGATTATGAATCTCAACCCTGTGCTGGAGATTCAGGCGCCGCCAGTTATCGAGGGGTTCAAGACATACCTTGGGAACTTCGACGCCTTCACTGGTAGACCTATCACGAGGATGGCTGGGCAGGTCAACCCAGAGGATGAGGGGATACCTTTTGGGCGAGGTGAGCAGCCGGGCGTGATCTCTCGCATCATGGGACAGCAGCTTGGTATGAGTCCGCCGAGGTTAGAGGCTGCCGCGCGAAAAGTCATCAACTCGAACAACTTCTATCTCAGCACAATGGGCTGGACGTTCAAGCAACTCTATGAAGGAGCTGACCCGAGAGAGATATCGGAGACTATGGAGGAGAGTATGCTCCGCTTCCCTGGCGTCCGTAGCTTTGTCAAGCTCACCAATCCCTCAACTATGTATATGCAAGGGATAGAGGAGAAGCAGCTAGAGGAGGGCTCTCGGCGGAAGCAGATGACGGATAGCGTAGACAACCTGCTATTCCAAGTCCGCAAGGGGCAGGCCACGATCAAGGATGTGCAAGCCTATCTTGGCAATCAGCCGCCGGAGGATAGAGAGTGGTTGTCGAACTACGCGGTCACGACACACAAGGTGAAAGAGGTCATGGCTAGGTTTGGGCCAAGTGAGGGGATACCAAACGAAGCCTGGTGGCGTGCTACATCAGCGCTTGAACCGCGGCCGAGAGCGCAGGAGTTCCACAGCCAGTGGCTGAGCGCTGATGACGCTGGCCGGCACAGGATGGAGGGGATTGTGAAGGGCTTGCAGAACGCAGGCTCAGGGTATTACAGTGAGAGCTTCCGACGAGAGCTGCTGAGGGAGAGACAAACGCTGGGAGTGGAGAGGAGATAGTTGCGTAACAAATTGTTACACCACTATTTATCCCACCGCACCTGAATAAGCCTAGCATGACGAAACTTACCGGCTGGAGTTAGGTGTTGGCAAGCTACCTCAATAGTCTTCCCTATCATGAGAGGGTTGTTTAGTCGTTCTCCCTCTACATCACTAAAGCCTCCACCCACCTTTCCCATGTCAGTAATGAAGGCTCCTACCTTACCGGCGCGCTTGCCTTTGCCAATAGTGATACCGCGCACTACTACATCATAGGTTTGAAGCTCCTTTTCTCTCCACCATAGATCACCCTTGCGTAGTACTATCCCTTCGTAGCCTTTTGCTACGGCTGCGTGCATAATAGCTCTAACAGCATTTGGCGTAGCATTAGTAATGGTGCCGAGGACTAAGCGCCAGTCAAGAGGTCGCAGACCAAATACCTCACTTGGTCTTACTTGTCTACCATCACGAGTTCGTAGGACAGATTGAGTATTGGCGAATGAGCCACAGTATATCTCAGCGTCCTGAAATAGCTTAGCTACATTGTCAAGACCATAGAGTGACTTGCCACTTCTCGCTACTACATGCTTGCCATCAGAGAGCGCTCTAATACCGTTGACTTTATATGTAACCAGCCACTCTCCTGGTAATGGTCTACCACCCCAATCCTCGACTTTAGTATAGTTAGGAGCTATCACACCGTCCTCCTCACGATTAGCTCATCCCCAACAGTCTTTGAGCGAAAGAGCTTAGTATAGTTTCTCTTCGCCGACCACCAGCAGATGCGCTCTTGCACACGAGAGGCGTTGGTCTTGCTAGTGATTGGCCACTCTAACTCCTCGCCTAGAGATAGTCCATCTAGTGCGCTGTAGAGAGCTACGTGAATTACTGGCCGACCGCGGCCGCGCTTGGTGGTAGTCATCTCTTCCCTCCCTTCCATGTGTAGAGTTTATCTCCGCTCTTCAGCATCTTCACATCTACCACTCCCATCTGCACCATCAGTTCGTCAATGATCTTAAACTCTTGTGGCCCGACATCTCGGTAGAAGCGAGACAGTATCTCCGACCGTGTGGTAGCAGTTATCGAGGCGACGAAGTCAAGCACTCGGTCAGCATCAACACTTCCCTTTGCCCGGCCAAGACCGCCGAAGGTGCGGTGCATTTTCAACTCAGCGGCTTTCAATAACTGATCGGCGCGAGTGAAGTCTTGCGCAGTCATCACTAGTGTGTCGCCTCGACTAGCGCTGAGTATCATCATCAGCTTACGAATGTGAGTAGCCCTGCGCTCTGCGTAGTAGGTGAAGCGCGGGTCATCAACAGGGAACTCGCCATTGGAGAGCCCCTTGTCATACTTCTCATACCATTGGATATAAGCGTGCTCACCGTCAGCGCTGAACTTAAACTCGCCGGCGAGAGTGTTGATGCGCCCGAGGTCATTCATCAACGCTTCCCGAAGCCGCGCCTCTTGCGGCGTCTGAGTATACTTCGAGATTGTCTTGCGCTTCGAGTCCTCAACGATGAAGATGATACGCGAAGTAAACCCACCGCCGATTGCCTCATTCGGTAGTGTTGACTGCCACCAATCTGGAGCTGTCGCTCCCAATAGGTTAAAGCAGACACCATTGATGAAGTCACGACCACGCCCGATAGTATCATACGCCCACCGATCTTTGCAGTCATACCAGTCAGTCAGGTTGGAGAGGAACTTCAGATCATTCTGGCCGAGGAATACGGAGAGCTCCTCACTGAAAGCAGTCACGCTACAGTGCCAGAGGATGCGGCTGGTTCCCGGCAGCTGGAAGCTCAGCGCAGAGTCCTTCATCAACTTGATGAGGGCCTCGCGTGTGGTAGCTTCGCTTGCGACAGTGACACCAGCTACGTCCGCTAGCATCTCTTTACCAATGCCAAGAGCGGTGCCCTTCCGTGTCCTACCGCTTGGGCCAACTAGGACGATGTAGAAGTTGGGGTAGAGTGTCTCGAAGCCCCACCTCAGCAAGACCTTTCGTTGAAGGGCTCCTGCAATGAGAGATAGTCCCACCCATGTGTGATATGATCGAGCGGGCTCACTATTCTCCGTGTATTTAAGGTAGCCCGTAATCCAGTCGCTGACTTCCCTTGACATTTTCTGTTATCCTCAGGGTGTTCCCAAACGCAGTTGTTTATCTTATACCAGCCCTTATGCTCACGGCGGGAGAGGTGAGGGTTAACTCCCCAGAGCTCGACAAAGCGCTTCCACGCCGGCAGCATGTCAGCAGCGAACGCTGCGAACTCATGCCACTCCCCTGCCACCGCAATCCCTTTGGCGCCATACTGCTTGTAGTTCTTCCGCTTAGGTTGATAGCAGCGGCCTATCATCGAGCGCCAGCTGGTGTAGATCGGGTGCTGCCGGAGGCCATGTTTCTCGCCGCCGCCACGCCTGAGCCCTGACGTATTCCGAGTGTGTGGTGGACGAGTTGATTGAACTCTAGTTTGCTTCTGCATTCTGGTAGCTCCTGTAGTCCGAGAGGGTTTCGATCCTTGTGCATGCCACTCCAGTTCCAGCCGACCTTAGTATCGGTTGCGATTGTAAACTTACGCCCGCCATACTCCATTGTGGGAGAGAGATACTTGTCAATACTGCGGGAGACGTCATAGAGCTTCCCGCTTGTTAGAACGGTGATCGGAACTTGGAAGAGAAGTGAATCATGAGTCTGTGCGAGGATGTCGAGGTTCATAGTTCTTGTGATATAGTCATCTTCGTAGATATCACAGAAGCCGATGTTTAAGCCGTCAACGACAGTGGACTGTGGGAGGGCGCTGTAGGCAGACTTATACAAGTCAGGCCCCCACTCATCAAGGAAGCGGATGCGTCGGCCAAAGCAATTAGTGAGTGTGCGCCCGCTTTTGGAGAGCTGTTGCTTTACCCAAGCATGGAAGTTGTGCTGAATGCCAGAGTAGATGCGGTGATAAAGCTTGATAATCTTCACTGCTTCGCTCTCTTGTATCTCATTCATCAGCGCGAACATACGATACTGCTCATCATAGTTCAAGCCGTGGTTGGCCTTCTTCCCACACTGTCGAATACTCATGGTGCGCGGCAGGAACTGGTAGACGTTGCGGAGAGTCTTATCCGCCATCCGACGCTGGAGTATCTCATCCGCGTCAGTTAGCATCCCAATCACTTTGCTGTCGAGGCGGACTATGTCCTCAAGGTCCTTGTCAGTCACCTGCCGCTGAAGGTCAGGGGGAAGTTGCTCCCGCAGCATCATAGCACCAGTGTAGACGTGAGGGTCGAGGCCATTCTCGATGACGTGAAGCATCCGGGCGTCACCGCTTATGTAGGCCACCACCACCCATTCCGCTTGGCGCTTGTCCTTCTCCATGAAGAAGTAGCCATCGTCGGGGACAAGGAATTTCTTGAACTCCTGCGGCATGGCTTGCAAGTTGCAGCCTGTGCCGAAGACAGTTTTCCCTGACGAGCAGCGACGAAACTTTGTGAAGCGAGGGTTCATGACAGCGCGGAGACGGTCGTCAGGGTCGAATGCTATCTCCATGTAGGAGCCAAGCAGTTTCTCGTAGCCACGGATATCTTGGATGAGACGAGCCTCCCTCATCCCTGGACGCCGGGCGGTGCCGCGAGCAATCCTCGCGAGGGCTTTGTCGTCAGCAGTGATCTGCCCCTCCTTCCCGCGGTAGGGGTCGATGCCCTTCTCCACGTAGAAGTAGGTTTGGACTTGCTTAGGGCTTTGAGCATTGAGCTCTCGGCCAGCAAGTTTGTTTAGCTCAGCCTGCGCGGCAGCGCTCGCTGCTTGGATATCCTGCTTGGTTTCTGCTAGCGCTTCATGGTTGATCTTAATACCACGAGTCATCATGAAGATGAGCGGCTCGAACAGCCTGATCGTGGCACCGTAAGTCCAACCATAGCCATCTGCTTTGATATCATTCCAGATGGCATCACGTATCTCAAAGGTGCAAGCACCATCGAGTGCGTTATAAACAAATAGTTTATCGTCCACTGGTCAACTCCCTTGTCAGTTTGACAGCTACATCAAGCTCGCGTAAGTCCGCCGCTGCGTCAGCGACGCCATGCCAATCCTCAGCGGCCGTCTTCATACCGAGGTATTCGACTAGCGTCTTGCGCGCGATCAGAAGTTCCTCAACTGTATAGATCACGGTATGCTCCAGACGACTGCCACGTTGATGAGAGCGCCAGCAAACCAGTAGAGCGCTTGAGGTCCATTACTCTTGGCAGCCCAGACTAAGCAGTTGACGCAACATAGGACTATGAAGACCCAGTTGCCAATGAGAGGGTTCATGAGTGCGCCGAGAGAGCTCTGCCATAACCCACCTTGCGAGAGGTCTCATCAAACTTGCTAGCGATAGCTGCTGGCAGGTCTATACCTTCTTTTGCGCAGAGGAGGTCGAGGTAGATGATTACGTCAGCTACCTCATCAGCAACAGCCTTCTTCTTATCTCCCTCGATACGGCCGACATCTCTCGCGCCAATGCCTTGAGTCTCCCGCTGTATCTTCTTCAGGATATTACACAGCTCGCCCATCTCTCCAGCAGCAGCGCATCCCCACTCCATTGAACTCCATTGCTCAAGGCTATGCTTAAAGTGCGTGACACAGCGCTCGACATTCAGCTCTCGTAGTTTCCGTAGTATCATGACTCCTCCTTTATGTTGTCAAACTTCACCATGTTCTTGTAGTACTCCTGACTCCCACCATACATGCTGGTGAGAAAGCCTAGGCCCTTCAACATCTCAGGATACATGATCGAGTGAGCGACCATAGTATCCTCATACATCTCTGCGGTGAGTGGCTCAACCACGATGCCGCAGCGCGTGAGTAGAAAGTGCACGTCGAAGATTCCATTTTGGAATATCTTATATATGCGCTTGTTGCCGAGGATGCGAGCGACGGCCAGCCAGAGAATCATCTCCTCGTCCTCGTTCCAGACATTGTTGTAGAAGGGAACCGACATACAGCGTTCGGGGGAGTCGGCGAAGCAGATACAGCTGACCTCGAAGTTCACCACCTCAATGTCGATAGACAAGCGTGGGCATGTGTTGAAGAAGTCTAGCCACTCTACCGCGTTTTTCAAACTATCTGGGATGAGTATCTCCCGCACAGGCCGACGAATTTCAGGGAACGCAGACTCAGCCGCGGCCTTCTTCAAGTCATTGGCGATGTAGTAGCGTTGGATGTAGGGGCTGGTGCGCTCCTCTGTGTCGCCGGTTTTCTTCTTTCTGTGAGAGCCGTAGAGGACACTCGCTGGGTGGATGGTTGGGATTACCTTGTGGCCAGTCACGCCCTCGACTACATAACCCCTGATGCGGTTGATACGCCAGGGCGGAGCTTCGCCAGCTACCGCAGCGAGGGCGACGTTACCGAGGGGCACGATCACGTTTGCCTTCAGCCCAGCCAGCTCCCTTCGTAGCTCGTCCATCCAAGGGCGGCCGAGTTCAGTGAATCGCATAGTGCGCTCATCGAAGTAAGGGTCTATGTTGTTCCCGAGCGGGCGCTCCTTCACTACGTTGGTGATATAGACACGAGAGCGCAACAAGCCGCCAGTGTTCAGGCACTGGTCGAGAACCGCGCCAGCCTTGCCAACGAAAGGTAAGCCAAGCTTCTCCTCGTGTGCGCCAGGGGCTTCGCCGACGATTACTACCTTGGCGTTAGTAGGCCCCTCGGCAGGGATGCGACCACGAGGGGGGCGACCAAACTTTGGTGCGAAGATAGAGACCACGATTAATCCTCCTTGTTCAGCTCGCGTAGATCTTCCTCAACCGCGAGAAGGAACTTGTCGAGGTAGTTCTTGCTCTTGTCCCAACCAAAGCACTTTATCCCACGAAGGTAGCAGGCACGAAGTGTGACACCGCTGCCAAGGAAGGGGACGAGACAGATTTGTGTTGGCATACAGAAGGTCTTGAGGATGGAGTCCATGAGTAGGAGTGGTCGCTCAGTCGGGTGATACTTCTGCGCACCAGGTGTGGAGTCGACTATCTTCACGTTACCAGTCCCACGAAGCACAAGAACTGGTTGCCCCTTTCGGCAGACGAAGAAGGGTTCGTAGCAGTTCGCGAGGTTATACTCTGGCGCGAGAGTCTGGCCAGCGCTCTTTACCCAGATCGCGGGGATATCATTCACCTTCCAGCCAGCAGCAAGCAATGTCTGCTTGACCAGCTCGAAGTGCGTAGGCCCAAACCAGAAGATCATCCAGCAATCCCTGTTTGCTACACGATAGGTCTCAGTGGCGATCTTCTTGAGGAAGGTAGGGTAGTCGTCCTTTCTTACCTCGTTGTAGTTTTGTGCAAGGAGTTGGCTGTTGTCGGCTCCGGTCTTGTCTCGTCGTGCTCGCTGTGAGGCGCCGCCCTTGGTGATGTCCAGGTCGATGGCATAAGGTGGATCGACTTCAATGAAGTGAATCTCACCATCGTTTCTCAGTGCAGCCATACCAGTGAAGGTATCACCAATTCGGTAGTTGGCTTTTGCAATTGAGACTATATCAAGGCCCGTCCGCTTCTTACTAACATCTTGTCGTCGGCGCAGCTCCTCGACGACCACCCCCTCCTCCATACGCTTGAGCATACGGAGGGCTTCGTCTTGAGTGCCAGCATCCTTTAGCTCTGGGAACACCTTGACCGCGGCAGCTAGCTGTAAGTCACGGCTCACGTTCATAGGGTGAGAGTGGTTCAGCATCTTGGCAGTTTTCCGCACTGACCAGTCAAGGTTCTTCATCTTGCAGTGCTCATGCAGCCTGGCAATGTGAGCCGCCCGCTCAAAGGCGTTGAAGTCCTTACGCCAGACGTTCTCGATCAGCTCAATCTCAATGCCGTCTACTGTGTCCCGGTCAGCGCGGATGAGGCAAGGGACTTCCCTCAGCCCGGCGCCCTTTGCCGCGCGCAGTCTTCGCTCACCAGCTCTCAGCTCGAAGCGCTCGTTGAGCGTGATCGGCTGAAGGATTCCCTTGTCTTCGACGCTCTCGATCATGGACTCCATATCACCGAAGTCCTCCCTCGTTCGCTTCGTGACCTTGATCTTGGTTATCGGGACGAATTGAAGCTTATCCATTTACCTACCCTCCAGTGCGTTGATGATGGCTGCTCGCTCAGCGTCAGTCATGCCAGCAAGCATGCCTTTGATCTTGGTCTCAGCCTTATTGCCGGCTCGCTTGACTACCTTCTGCTTACGCGCAGCGGCGGCAGGGCGCTCCACGTATTTAGAGTGACGGATAGCGCGGACGTGTTCGCGTAGTTCAGCGTCCGACATCTTCCGTATGTCGCGCGTGAGGTCACTTAGCTTCATAGCGCACCAAGTAGGTAGTGTCGCTCATCTTCAGGCGCTCGGCTTCCTCACTCATAGACTTACGTAGCCGCTCAGCTTCTTCTGCTGTGAAGTATCCACCCAAGCGCTCCTCATTGTTAGGTGTAATGCGATAGATAAAGTGGTAGTTCATTTGGTCTCCTTGTATAACAAATTGTTACGATACTATTTCGACCTTCCAGCCTTTGCGCTTGCAGTACGCACGGATTGCGCTCTCGCTCCAGCCTTTGAAGTACTTGATGATTGGGGCAGCACGAGCAGACCGCGGCCATCGAGTGCCGGCCTCAACTCCCGCGCAGAAGTGGGGTGATGTGACTCGAAGTAAGCGGCCATCGCCTCTGTCCATAGCGAGTGATCTCCCTTGTCCAAGCGGTTGACGAGAGCGCGCAGGAGTCCCTCGATCACCCGCTGCTTACTCCCCCAAGGAATGTGACGAGGGAGGCGAGCTTCAAGATCAGGCGGGAGGGAGAAGCCGAGTTTCACAGCGGCCTCATTGTCGGCTTAGTGGTAGTCAGTAGCTGCGGTTGAAGAGGCCGATTGAAAGTTCTGATCTGATGCCAGACAGTGCCAAGCAGCAGCACGTCTAAGCGCTCACGCCATGTGAGTTTCCAGCAACAGACAACGAGCCCATCCTGTAGACTGCAGTAAGCTGGGAGTGGACGATAGGGCGGCTGATGCGCGGCAATAGTGTAACTCATTTCCTTGAATGGTACTGGTTTCACGTTGGCTCCTTTGTGAGAGTGTCTATGATTTCTTCTCTACCCACAACGACACTGCAATCTTCTTATCATTTAGTGGGTAGCAAGCAGCGGCACGGCTGATCACTTCTATCACCTGAGGCATACTTCCAATATCAAGGTGCCTCTCCACCGCTAGAACCTTTCGCGTTGCTGCGTCAGTGATGGTAAGTCTAAGTTGCATTGGAGTCTCCCTCCTCGCTCACCTGTTCGCCGCGAGCGAGGGCGGCGAGCAGGGCGGCGGCTTCACAGAGCGCGTAGGCGGTGGACTCGTCTATGACACAACCGCCAATACCCTCCCTGTCCGCAGCATCGGCCAATACAAGTAGCCGCTTCACCAACTCCCGCACATCTGGTGCCGCGCCAGCAGTTATCGAGGTTCCAGCCCTGTCATCGCTTACGCTCGGGGCAACCCCTCTCGCCTTCGGCTCGGCGGTAGGTGCAACTGCCTTGTGAGCAGAGGCAGAGCTTCCGGCGTCCAACTTCTCGGCTTCCTCGTTAGGGTCATCAGCACGGCATACCCCGTGCGGTAACTGCGGCGCGGCTTTGATCTTCGAGCGGTCGATGGCGAGGATGGCTAGGGCGTTCGAGTTGCACACTCGGACGCCTATGCTGTGGTAATCCTTGGCAGCATCCTCACACACCCTCGCGCACTCCTGAATTGTCGCCTCCCTCACCGCCACCGCGTCGAGGCTGCGGAGGGCCATGTCACGCAAAGTGTTTATCTTCCTACGCCAATTCGCCTGCGTTTCCAAATTCAGCGTGTCATTTGCTGCAAAATGAAACAAACGCTCGCACAGTGCCTCCGCCTCGTCCCTGCTCAACGTATCAAGCATTGTCACTCCTCCGCGCAAAGCAGATCAGTTATGTTCGCCGCGAGCCAGGTGGGGTCGTTGGGGAGGTTGCCACCGAAGATGTGTTTCCACTCAGGCATTGCTTCTAGCCCAAAGGAGTCCTCTTCGCCGTCTATGCCGTAAACGTCTCTTGTGAGAAACGGAAACCTACCGCTTGCCTGAGCGTGCCCTAACAGGCACGATGGAGTTCCGCACCGATTGAAGTAATGCCGCATCCTCAACTCCCCCTTCGCTATCCCCGGCAATATCTCGTCGCGCAGGATCATCAGGTTACGGCGCTGGGCAGGGGTTCTCATTTCAATACCTCGCATGTGTCGGCGGGCACCAGGTGAAAACAGTCCTCTCCATCCATATGGAATACTCTATACATCCATCTCTATTGGTCAGCACTGCGCCCATGACATAGGCTGCTGATGAGAGTGCTAGCAGCAGCACGATGAGTATCAGGCAGAGTATTCTCATGTGACGCTCTCAATCGGAAACCAGCAGCGTCCATCACTGTCTCGCGCACCGCGCCAGACGCCCTCTACTATAACATGAGGGTGAGTGCCAGTAAACACAGTGAGATTTACCACGTCGTCGGCAGAGCTCCAAAGAACAAGTGCCGGGTACTGACGCTTGGGTATTCGAGAGTAGTTCCGATCAAGCGGCATGTCCTCAAGCGCTTGCTGGTATGTCACAGGTGTTCCAATCTGGATAGTCATGTTGCCTCCTGTTTGTTAGCCTTCTTAACGGGCTCTCCAACGCGGAGAAACTGGCCGAAGCCTATGCCCGTTAAGAAAGCCCCGCGTAAGCAGGGCTCGCTCTACTGCTTGGTAGTACTAGCGACGACGACCAGGTGCCGGCTTGGAGGTGGCTGCACGAGTGGCCGGCTTGGCTGCCGCGGCAGGCGCTGCCCGGCGAGTGACCGGCGGTGCGACTTCTTCTTCGCCCTGCTCAGCCGCCGCCTCACCTGCCTGAATTCTCGGCAGCACAAGACGGTTGTAGACATCTCCGTTATCGTTCGGCTCGCTCAGGCCCAACTCCAGCTCTGCCTGGGCGCCGGCGAAGTCTTCCACGTCGAAGCCGTCGGTGTCGTGAGGGATACTGAACGCAGCGAGGAAACGAGCGAGGAAGATCCTCTTGTAACCAGCTTTGCGCTCGTCATCTTCCGGTTTCGGGAGGGAGACAAAGTGCGTGACGTTCGGTGCGTCGAGGTGTTCGTCGATGCCTATGCTCACGCGGATATCGTTCTTGTCTGCCCGAAACTCCGCCTCGGCGACGGTCAGGTTGTAACGCTGACCGGCTGGGACAGGTTGAGGCTCATGCACATCTGCGAGGTTCACTTCGATTCTTGCCATGACTTGTTACTCCTTGGTTTAGGTTATGTTTGAGGACGGAAGGCTCACTTCCGCTTGTCAGCTGTTCTCATCGGTCCTTTGGCCGGCGCTGGTTTAGTAGGCTTGAGCTGCTCTTGTTCCCATGCAAGGAGAGCGCCAAGCCCTTGGCTCTCCAAGTCCTGCGTGAAGTCAATCGTGACGTCTTCGAGCGGTGAGAGGCCGGTGAAGGAACAGCGAGCGGCAGGAATCTCCTTGTCCTTCACTGTTTGGACTGTATATTGAGGCTTGTTGTCATCAGTCATTCCACCCTCGCAGTAGAAGACATCACTGAAGAGCAGTGGTATCTTCGTGCGAAGGCGCCCGGTCATCATCAGCTGGCGGGTAGTGCGTTGCGTTTTGCGGTCTTGCCATACCTCGTAGTGCCCGGTGCAGAGGAGTGTTTTGCCGAGGCTCGCGAAGGTACGAATGGCGTTGGTGAAGGTAACCATCTGTGGGCCGTAGTCATCCTGCTCAGGCCACTGTCCAGGGCGACCATTGATCTGTAGCACGTAGTCCATGATGAGGTCGAGGAACGTGGTAGCACTGTCAATAGCGACGCTGTTGTATTTGGAGAAGTCGCGCGTGGCAAAGTCCCGCTCCCACTCCTCGTAGGTTGTGACCTTCCCCTTCATCACCTGAGGTCCGCGCTTGTGAGCGCCGCCTTCGCCCTTCTTCAACGAGACCACGTCGAGGGAGAGGTCAATGGGGAGGAACTGCTCATACTCTATATCATGGCCGCGCAGCGTGAGGAGAGCGTTCGGGTCGAAGATGTAGGCGAACGTAGGCCGCGGCAGCGTAAGGATTTGCGCGGTCTTGCCTGCACCCATGTCGCCGTAGGTGAAGAAACGGTGCGGCTCGTGAGCGGTAATCTCTGTGGCATTAGGCATGGTGGCTCCTTGTCAGTTAGTGTGGCGTGGTAGATGTTGGCATCTCTTCTTTTGTCTTGAATGCGAGGGCTGCGCCGAGGAAGAGAGCCATGCTCGTCTCAGCGATCACGTAGGTGCCATCATCCAGCTTGATGCGAAGGCCTACGCTTGATGCACCACTCTGCATGCCAAGAGAGAGACGAGCGACAGCCTCTAACAGGCCATGCTTCCAGCCCTTGGATACTAGGTCTGGCCAGGCTTTGTCGCCCTCGAGTATTATCTGAAGTGACGGCATGTTACTTCTCCATGATCGTGTTGAGTTTGAGTATGTCGAAGGGCTCCCAGCGGTCTTCAAGGAAGCCCTCAGGGGGAGCCTTCAGCTTGTGCGGATTGTTGACGCTGCGGCAGAGGTGAATGAACTCACATAAGCCATACTTGCCGCTGCAACTCTCCGTGTTTTTTGGAAAGGCGGTCATGTGGCTAGCGGTGGTGTCTGCTGTCGCGAGGCGCTCACGCTCACTCATGATGCGCGCTATCCAGTCTCGGCACTCCCACAGCCAGGCCTCAATCCCGCCTGTGGCGATGGAGATAGGGATGAACTTGAACTTGTCGTGGACCTGCTTGTGGACGAGGGCAGCGTCCACCCACACCATGCGAGCGCGATTCTTCTTCTCATACTGCTCGCTGTAGAGGTAGCCCTCGATTTGGGCATTAGGCGACCATCCCTCGATATAGGAACTCTTGAACCCACCGTCCTTTTTATATTCGCTGGTGGTTTTGTGCTCGATCACCAGGCCCTCACCGTTCAGGAGAATCTTCTCGTCCTTCCTTCCGATATACCAGACACTAGTGTCATCGGGGAAGATGGGCACGGCGAAGGGTTGCTCGCTGGAGAGCAAGCGGCTCTTCTTCAAGATGCTCTCTCGCTCATGCACGTAGTTGATGAGCATCTCCTCGGCCACGTGAGGCGTGCGGGCACCCCACTCTTCGATAGTCGCAAGGTCAAGGGTCTTCGGTGCGCCCTCATCCACCCACGACTGCCAGAACGCCTCCATCGCGACAGGCAGCAGGTTCTTGCCGAGCTTGTGATAGCCCTGCCAGACGACAGCCATAGCAGCATGCCAAGCGATGCCGAAGACGAGAGGCTTACGGATACCTTCGCTGCGCCAGCCTCGCTCCTGGCGGAGGTAGTGGAAGCGCGGGCACTTCTTGTAGCCGGACAAGATGGTATTGTCGGCGTAGAAGCGGGGAGGGCTACTTGGTGCGGCTGGCTTTGTTGAGGGCTTCTGCGAAGCTTTCAGTGGCGTTGCCATCGTTGTAGCTCCTTTCGTTTGTCGGAGTGGCAGGTTCGTCGAGAAGAACGCGGCGCTCGACGTAGTCGCCGTCTTTGAAGATGAGGAGGTTCAGCCGCCTATGCTTCATAGCGAACAGGGCGCAGGCGACACTGCAGAGGCTGCTCAGACTCGTGAGGAGGAGGTAGTCCTCAGGGGTGCTGTCGCTCATAGCATCGGAGAGGATACGAACCATCTTCCCGATGTCATACTTAGCGAGGAGGCCTTCGCTGCAGTAGACGAGGGTGCCGAAGCGCTCGGCGCGGGAGTAGTCATGCCCGCCTCGGTTGAGGATGAAGACGCGAACGGTCACGGTAGTACTCCATGGCGTAGAGGGAGTTGCTGTCCGTAGTAGAGATTCCGCTCCTGCACCTTGGTGTAGGTGTTCTCTATCGCTGCTACGTGCCGGCTGTAGTCCTCGGCTGCGTCTTCATCAGCAAACACAGCATAGATACGTCCAGGTGAGTTGCCTACGTCTTCGACGAGATAGACCTTCACGCTATCACTCCTTGTCAGTTGCTTTCTCAAGCGCTCACGATGAGTAAGCGATTGAAAAAGCAGAGGCGTAACAAATTGTTACGCCCCTGCCGGCGAACTTTTCAGCCCGCCTTACTTCCCGCTGCGCAGTTGCGCGAGAAGTGCCTTACGCTGGTCGTCGGTCATCTTGCCCAGTAGGTCAGTGACCTTCTCGGCTGCGGACTTCCGCTCGCGACCGCCAACGGTCATCTTCCAGTTGGCGACCTTTTCTTCGATCTCCTTCTGGGTCAGCTCGTCTTCGATGGCCCGACGCAGGAGCGCCTGGAGACGGATAACCGCCTGGTCAATGAACACTCCAAAGACCACGTTCTCCGTGAACTTCTCCACCGCCTCGTCAAGCGAGGAACCGAAGTCGTAGGTCGCGCTAACGCTCTTGCCCGCGAACTTCGCTCGGTCGCCACCTGCTTCCTTGGAGATGGTGGCAGTGACAGTCATCACTCCACCTTGCGTGTTGCTGGTCTCCTCGGCGGTCTCCAACTTCGCAGCGCGCGAAGCGGGAGGGGTTGCTCTGGCCGGTGCCGTAGGCGCCCTACGTGCTACTTGTGCTGCTTGCCCTTGTGCCATGATACTTCTCCTTGTAAAAGTTGATGTTGAATTACACTAACAGCATGGTGCATTTCGGATTATCCGCCAACTTACGTCTCTTGTCAAATATTTTTGTAGTTGGCCGAGGTCAGTGAGCGGTTTCGTCAGGTGTGCGCGGTCTCTCAGCATCTTCAAGAGCATTGTTACAGTGAATAAGCGCGATCTTCACCATTTCAGTGGCAAGCACACCAGGCTTGAAGGAGGCGGAGTAGAGCGCGCTAGCGATTCCGTTGCCGGGCAGCTCCTGGAGTGTGATGACTACTATCCCATTCACGCCAGCGTCACGTAGCTTCTGCTCATTATCCTTTACAAGCGCCCTGGCAGCTTCGAAGATGGGAGCGCCAGCAGCTGGGCTAGTGAGGACTGGCACTTCTTTATATTCAGCCATGGTCAGCCTCTCACCATATTAGCCACGGCGCGGGCAACTATCGAGCGTGTTTGTTCGGTTGCCCAGTTGGCCTCTGGCACCTTCGTCAGCACGAAGCGCACGGCGAGGAGGGCTGCTTCATAGCTTGGCTGATCAGGCACAAGACCAAACCACTTGTCGAGTGAAGGATACCGCTTGCGAAGATACTCCACGGGGATGAGCCCATCCAGGTCTCGCGGTCCTGTGCCCTTGTCGCTTGTAACCTCAAGCGGCAAACCGATGTCGGGGTTTTGTAGACGCTCAAGCAGCACCTTGATAGGCGAGGGGACCTCCGCCGGCTCACGATCATCCTGCATCGCGTCCCAACTCTCAGCCAAGTGCTCAACGGCAGCGCCTAGCATGCGATGAGAGTGAGTAGCGGCCAAGCCGAGAGTTGAAAACACCCTTAGCAAGATAGCTTCCGTGTCGTGAGAGATGATGATAGTGTGTTGCTTGTGACTCTTTCGTGTGTTGCGAAGGCTTCTGGTAGTCATAACTGCTCCTTGCGTTGGTAGTTGTAGAGATACTCAGCGACGGGGCAGAGCGCCCCTCCGAGGTGATTGTGTTGCTGGTCGCGCGCGAGAGACTCCCACTCTCCACCACACAGGCGACAGCCAAAGTATGATACTCCGATTGGCGCGACGCCTGGGTGACGTGTGAAGCGGCGGATACTCGCGCGGTAGAAGCGGCCGAGGAGAGTGTCATCCATAGCAGCCGCCTAGCACGTAGAGGATTGCTTCCCTTGCGGTAGCGAAGTCTCTTCCGCGAATATAATGATCGCTGTGGTCGAGTAACTGAACACTCCATTTGCCCCCTGACTGCCCGCCAGCAGCCTCCTCAGTCGGCCCATCAGAGATGGTAGCCCTTCCTTGTGGGGTGGGCTTATCCCAGAACCCTGGATATTCATAGGCGAATTTTGCTGCCCTGAAAAGCTTCTCGTCTTCTGGTAGTGTTAGCATGTGTGGCTCCTTGTCAGTTGATCAAACGATAGGCAACTTCACATAGTCGCGGACGCGAGTCTGCTGCCGGATAACTCGCATCAGCGTTGCTGCAGGTTTGCACTTGTTTGCCGCCACCTTATGCACTCGAGGTGGAGCGGCGCTAGGTGACAACGCAAAGGGGTGTGCGAGGAGCTCCTCGAGTGTATCGCAGACACTTGCTACGCGTGTAGTGCGGCCGTGCTCTTGAACGAGGACAAGTTTCATGCGCTTGCTCCTTTGTCTAACACGCGTACTAGCTCGTCAAGCTGCTCTCGTGTGAGTTGCTTTATCCAGCGGCGAAGACTGCTTGGGGCGGTAGTGCCAGCGCTTGTCTCCCCGCGAGGGGCACACCCAGCGGCAAGCGCGGCAGCACGCTCCGCGAAGTCGTGCCGGCCTCTCACGAAGTACATCCCTGCACTCTGGGCACTCATAACATCAGCGAGCGTCCAAGCGCTGGTGAAGCTAGTGATGACAAGCTTTCGCTTGCCCTTCCCCTGTTGCACCCACGCTTTGTTGCATAGGTGAACCCTCGCTGGTGCCGGGTAAGTTAAGCGCGTGGTCATAGAGGACTCCTCTCTATCACCCGTGCAAGGAGCTCAACGAGCGTGACGGCAGCGAAGAACAACACAATGAAGGCAAACGCGAGGAGAATACCGAGGTAGTGTTGCATGTTAGTATCCTTTCACAGGGTGAGAGTATAGGCGCCAGCGTCTGCTGCCGGTGAGGTCTCGCTTCCAGAAGTACCCACGCGGCGCAGGGCATGGGCACTCATCATAACCACGCCCTCGCTCATTCAGTGCCCGCTCCTGCGCAGCGTCGAGAGCGAGTTGGTCACTGTGGTAGCGAGTGTGCCGTGGTAGCTTTGGCCCGCGAGAGTATGCTGCCGCGTGAGGCGCGGGAGGCGCTGGCTTGCGCTCCCTTGTGACGAGCTTCTTGATAGTGTTGTAGATGTGTCGGAACATGTTACCCCCTTGCGTAGTTGTCTCGGACGCGAGTGACTATGTATTCAGCGGCTGCGCCCCCTCCACCGAAGAATACTTCACCGATAACAGCTCTGCCCATCCAGTCGAGTAGCTCTGGCTCATACGGATTGCCCTCAGCGAGCTCCTCTTGCGTGAACAAGAGTGGCTCGTCCGGGTCTCCGGTCATTGCGAGAAACTTCTTCATAGTGCCTCCTTGTCAGTTGTGTCGGGCAAAGTGCCCACCGGCAGCCCTTGGCGAACCAAAGACTGCCGCCGTGCTACTTCGCGTCGGCGTACTTGTAGACATTGAGGCCGAGGAAAGTGCCGGGCGCGACCTCTTGATTCCCGCCAGTGGTGGCGATCATAGTGGTCTTGCCGGACTTGCTCGGGCCGAGGTTCTTCCCGAGGTTGACCTTGATAGTCAACTCATTCCCCTTCACCGTCACAACTGCATTCTGCGCTGCCATGTTGATCTCCTTGTCTTAGTTGATAACCCAGCAAGTGCTGGGCCATATCACTCGTGTAACAAATTGTTACGCAAGTGATACAGCCCCACACCTACTTCAAAAACCCTGGCCGTTGATCGAAGTCGATCTCAATCGAGACCATATCGTGCTCCTCATTCAATGTCCAGCCATCATGGACATCTGTGATGTTCCAGTCTGTCACATCGTCTCCCTTATCATGCGATGACATGACGCGGACTTGCGCCTGTTGATCGAAAGACGCAAGTTTCGCTACCAGTTCTGCAACTGTCATGATGTTCTCCTAAGTTGTTAAAGATGTGGTATGACAACTGACCACACCCCAATTATCGCATGGCGCGAGTCAGTTGTAAACAAACAACTACAAAATCACGCCGCGCTGGGCGAACGCGCTGCTTGTGCGCGCAACTGCTTCAGCTCCTTGAACTCGCTTGGTGTCATATTCGCAGGGTCAGTGTTCGCCTTCTGTGCAAGCTCTGCTAGCCGGCCTCCCACACGATCACGCTTCATTCTGAACTGAGCGCCAGCCGTGACAGGGTCTTCCCCACGCTTCGCGGCAGCCAGCCGCGCGCTTCTCTCTCCCTCGCTGATCTCAAGCGGCTCAAGCGGTGTCGGCAGCCGGCCAAGCGCGACTGTAGCATCATCACCTGCTCGGTATTTCTCTGCCATGCTGATAGTGCGCCCGATCTGCACCTTTGTGCGAAGATTCGCGCGCTTGAATGGCGCTATACGCTCGTTGTAGTCAAACCCATCTCGCTTTGGTATGCTGCCGGCGTCGATAGCGCTCTGCACTAGTATGTTCAACGCGCAGCGAACCATGCTGGAGAGGCTCATCCCTGAGACCGAAACCCCGGCAGCCTCTAACACATCTACACAAGCCATCAACTCGCCTGGCTTCACTCTCATCGCTACTTTCTCCCCCGGTGTCATTGCAGCGCCTCCTTTGCTATCTCCAGCCCACGCAGAGCTTCTACCAACTTCTCCCTCAACAGTGGCTTACTTCCCGCAGCGCTTCCCTCTACTCTCCTCAGTGCTATCTCTACATCCTCGCTTGCACTATCCAACTTCATCTTCGCTCTTGCTGCTTCTTCTGGCATATGACTATGCATGATATCCTCGCGTCTTGGTGTGAATGACAGTTACTATTATATGCCCAAGCGCGGGGAAATGTCAAATGTGAAATGTGAAACGTCAAACGTCAAACGTTGAACTAGGCAGCGCGCGCTGAAATGAGCAAACGAGTGGGTATAAGTGTGAGTGAGAGAGTGAGGTCTTTTTTATATTTTTTTTTAACTACTAAACTACACTACTTACCTACCTACCCACTCGCACCTCAACCAGCGCGCGCTAGGTAGTCTGACGTTTGACATTAGACATTAGACATTAGACATTAGACATCTCCCATGAGACCTCCACGAACAAGCCCTGTTGTATCCTGCTGCGGGGGCAGCTAACCAAACAGCCGTGTTGTGTGTGCCTGTTGTAACAATTTGTTACGCGAGCGAGGCGTGACCTGTGAATACTCAACCACCACGCCAGGCGTGTTGTTTGCGCTGCTACCGAACACGCGCCAAGGTCGGGAGCTTGTGAGTGCCGGGAGTGCCGAAACCGCCCAAATGGGAACTATTCCCATCCGATGAACGGTAGTGCAATCGTCCGCGCGTACTGGCATCATTCACATACGGTCAATTTGACCGTGACAACTGACAAGGAGTAACAA
>Ga0137445_1000016_pt1 | contig 21146 bp, 18 predicted proteins | sample EasRivERMGT338_2_FD_104647 | JGI IMG/M metagenome (GOLD analysis project Ga0137445, IMG submission 104647) | Soil microbial communities from meander-bound floodplain in the East River, Colorado, USA - East River MetaG ERMGT338_2 | ecosystem: Environmental > Terrestrial > Soil > Floodplain ...
AAATTGAGGAAAGAGAAACGATATATCTGAGTTCAATTATAGCAACAGTTTTATAAACATTATCTGAAGCAGCTTCATAAGCCTGAAATCTTGTAATTCCTGCACTGATATCCATTCCGCCAATCCAGAATTCCGGGTTGCCATTGTCATCTATGTCATTAGTTGATGTATTCATATATGCATTGGGTGTAGAAAAATCACCCTGCCAGTTAACTTCGTATAAGTTTTCATCGATGGCTTCAATTGAATAAATTATACCCTGAGTAGATCCTGCAATTAATTCGATTTTACTGTCATTATCGAAATCACCTATAGCAAATCCGGAAGGAGCATTGAACTGTGTAGTATCTGATGTGATTTTTTCAAATATCGTATTAAAATTATTCAAACTATCTCTGAACTCACTAATCACAATTTTACCAAAGTCAGCATTAAAAACAGCATCAGTTATTTGATTTTTATCAAAGTCACCAAATGTCATATCATTTACTTGACCGAATATTTCATAGTTAAAAATGAAATCAAATGTTGTGGGCAATAAACTGATTGAATCACTTCTAAATACAACACCACTATAATAGTTCCTATGCCATATATAAATTTCTTTTTCCCCTGAGCCGTGTACCTCGCCCATTGCGTTTACACCCAGGGTCCCGGAATCGGTATATGCATATATCGATTCAAAAATTCCATTTACCTTTCTCTCATATATCTCAACCGGTCCGTCCAGATTATGTCGTCCATAAATTTCGGGTATATTGTTTCTATTTAAGTCGTCAATTAGGGGTGGTTGATAGTAACCGACATTATAAATGTCAACTTTTTGCCAAAAAGAAAATCTGTTATTGTATTTTGTTGTATCAATTTCCCACATATTTATAATTGTAGTATCAACACTTGTATACTTTTCATTGGTTCTATCATTTCTATTAAAATTAAATATCCTTGCGTTGCCATCAGAATAAATAAATTTGTAAACTTCATGTGAGATTTCCTCAATCTTACCGCCTGAATCAATAAACTTTTGAATTTCCAAATCTTTATTAAAAATCCTATCCTGTGCGAGGATGCTACAGCTTAAAATTACAATCAAAATAAATATTGACTTCATTAGAACACTCTTTTTATTTAATGAAAGAAATTGTTTCTTTCATTAACTATGCAAAACCGGTAAAATACCTTTGCCAAACATAGTGGTTTGACCTACTTATTTTAGTCGAAGGAGCACAAACAATGTGCCTTATAAAAACTATTGCGAATGAAAAAGCTTAAATTGCAGATAAACGAATTTTACCTGTATTAACATTTGACAATACTAAAATGATTATAAACAGGATAGACAAATAAGAAGAATATTAGCAGGTCAAACATCCGAAAAAACTTTTAACCCGACTATCCCCACAACAATCAGAAAAATAAAAAACACTCTCATAAACTCTTTCGACTCACCAAAAAGAATAATTCCTAAAATTGCCGTACCAACAGCACCGATTCCCGTCCAAACCGCATAAGCTGTACCGACCGGAAGAAATTTTAAAGTATAACCGAGCAAACCCATACTTATAATCACACTTAAAATTGTAAAAACTGTCGGCCATAATTTTGTAAAGCCTTGTGTGTACTTTAAACCAATTGCCCAGCCGACTTCAAACAAACCTGCAATAAAAAGAATTATCCAGTGCATCAGCTTTTCTCCTCAGATAATTTCTTAACAACCTGTCCGAGTATTTGTACTGCTTCTGTGATTTGAGAATCGGAAAGATAAGGTGCTGGTCCTAACCGCAAAACATCACCTCGGTAATCTGTCCAAACGTTTTTCTCTTTAAGCTTATCGGAAATTTTTCCTGCCTGGGAGGAATTCAGAACAAGAAAACCTCCGATATTTTCAAGTGAAATGTTATTATCTCTTTTAATTATTTTTTGATCCAGATCAAGCTTATCAAACTCTTCAGCTATCAAACCGATCTGATGCTGGCTGACTTCACGAAGGGAATCAGGCGTCAATTCCATTTCATTAAAAAATTTGAAAACACTTGCAGCACGGTAATTGCTTGCGGGATCGTAAGTGGCACCGGTAAAGCGATCGCCTTTCTCTCCGTATAAAACTTCTCCCTGCTTTTTCCGATCGGACATTGTTGTAAACTCGCTGAACCATCCCGTTATTACCGGACGCATGTCGCAGTCTTTAGGAAATCTGAAGAAACAATTTCCTTCACCAAGCTGGCAGTATTTATATCCTCCGCCGACAATAAAGCTGTTCTGAAGCTTGTTCTCTTCAACTGAAAACGGAACTACGTTCAGAGAATGATATGTATCGATCAAAAGTTTAACATTATTTTTATCACAATATTCAGCAAGCTCGTTTAAACTGGGCAGGATTATTCCGGAATTGAAAAAAACAGAAGAAACTAAAATGGCAGAAGTCTTTTCATTACAGGCTGCAATAAGTTTTTCAACAACCTCGGCAACAGGCATTGATGGCACTTTAATAATTTCAATTCCTTCCTCAGTTAACCTGTCCATCTGCCTGCGGATTGAATGAAACTCACCGTCTGTTGTAACGAATCTTGGCTTATCTTTTAAAGGCAGTGCAGAAAAAAACCTGATAAGCAGTTCGTGCGTGTTCGCACCAAGAGTTATAAACCCGGATTTGTCATTCAATAATTTTGAATAACCTTTTTTCACCTCATCTGCTTTTTTAAAAGCTTTTTCCCACTTGTCATCAACTAAATCTGCGGCATCATTCCAGGCTTCCTGCTGTGCTTCAAATCCACAGTCAGGCCAGGCCTGGTGCGAATGTCCCGTAAGAAGCATCCGCTCAGTCACTTTGAACTTTTTATAATGCTTCGACAGCTTATTCGGAGTTTTAAAAAGTTCGTCTGCTTTCATTGTCATTTATTGAATTCCTTTCTGATCGACCAAAGCACGGGAAAGAATTTTATAGATAGAGTAGTCACCAGGTATTTAACTCCATCCGATCCGCCCGTTCCCGTTTTTGTCCCGATCGTTCTTTCAACCATTTTTACGTGCCTGTATCTCCATTCCTGGAAGCCTTCATCCAGGTCTAAAAGTAATTCGCAAAACTGAGCAATGTTGGGATTATTCTTATAAACATCACATATTATTTTATTAAGCTTTTCCGATTGAAAATCGTTTGATGCTGAATTTAAAACTTCTGATGGAACAGGATAATCATTTAATGCGAGGAACTTAAGAAATACATTCCATAATGAAGGCTCATGAAATCTTTTTTGTAATAATTTTTTCTCATTGGATGAATCATCAAACTTGCTGAGTATTTTTTCATTTTTATGACCAAGCACAAATTCAAGTTCGCGGAACTGGAAAGACTGAAAACCGCTTGCAGTTTCAAGCCGGTCTCTGAAAGTTAAAAACTCAAGAGGAGTCATAGTTTCAAGAATATCTGTCTGATGAACTGTAACTTTAAGTATCGTTAATATTCTTTTCATCGTATGCAAAGATCTCGGCAGATCATTCCTGAGAAGAAGTTTTTTAAGATGATCAAGCTCATGCAGCATTTCCTTAAACCACAGTTCATAAGCCTGGTGAATAATTATGAAAAGCATTTCATCATGATCAGGTCCGTCAGAAAGCTGTTTCTGAATATTCAATAATTTATCAAGCTGCAGGTAGCTTGAATAAGTCAGGGCCATTTCAGTTCCTGTTAATTATTTCTTTTGCTTTTTCCTTATCTGAAGAATAAGTAAAAGCATTAATTATCTGATGAGAGTTTAATTTATTAATTATTCAACCTTACCATTTATAATTTCTGAAGCCAGACGTTCAGCTCTATAAACATCCTTGATAGCTTCAATCATTCCTTCAGCACTGACACTAACAGTTCTGTTTGCTTCAGTGGTGTAAATAAATCTGCCGGAATGGCTTTCGATATTTCCGTCAAAAGCTAAGCCAACAACTTCTGCATTAATATTCAGCACCGGACTGCCTGAATTACCGCCGATAATATCATTTGTGCTTACAAAATCAAAAGTAGTAGATAAATCAAATTCATCTGGTAAATTTTCCCAATATTCCGGCAGGTTAAAAGGAAATTTTTTATTGAAGGAATAGTACCTGTCGAGTGAACCATAAAATGTTGTTTTGTATGGTGCACGTGTTCCGTTATAGTCATAACCTTTCACAACCCCGTCCGAAATACGTAATGTTCCTGTTGCATCAGGAGGAATTTTATCACCATAAACATAATAAAGCGCTTCCCCTAAAAGCTGATTGTTAACTGCATCGTTTTCTTCAAGAGTTCTGTTCTTTTTTTGAAGTTCACTCAGCTTGTCCTTTGTCTGCATAATAAAATAAATAAAAGGATCGTCCGATTTGTAAATTGCATCCGCTCCTGCTTTGGCTAATTCAACAACTTCAGCTTTGGTTTTTATTTTTGAATTTGCAAGAAGATAATCAACTGCATCTTCAGCACTTTTACCGTTAAACATTTTTAAAATAATTTCACTGTCCGCAGGCAGATTGCTCTTCCAAACATTTAACTGCACAAGCAGTTTTCCTTTTTCAAGTTCGGGATCAATTTCAGCAGGAAAAAATATTCCAACGAGACTATCAATGTTTTCAGTTTGAAATTCTTTGCTTCTTTCTTCACTGGGTAATTTCAGTTTTTCAGCGAGCTTCACCAGGTTTTGTGCAATGAATAAATATTTTGGTGAAAAATATGAACTGACAGTATATGCATAAATTTCATTTGCAATGACAGATGCTTCTTTTCTGTTCTTTGCAATTTCATCCCAAATCTGACCGTACTTCTTATTCAGCTCTTCATCTGATTGAACAGCTTCTTTAAATTTATTTTCAAAATCTTTTTTCCTTGCCATAAATACCGGATCAAGAAGTGCTTTGTAAGTTTCCGAATAAACTTTTAATCCATTGCCGGTTGAATAAAGTGAAGCAATTAATTTTGTATCCTCTGCATTAACAGCATTTACCAGTTTTTCATAAACAGCATAAAGATCTGTTCGCATCGGCGTTTGAAGTCCATATTGATAATCCCTGATAAACACCAGTTGAGCCGCTGTAAAAATTCTGTTTGTGCTGCCGGGATTTCCAACTACAAAAACCGGCTGATCTTCAGTAATTGGTTCAGTGCTCCAGGAAAAATAGTAATCAGTCTTTATGGGTTTCCCGTTTTCATCATAAGCTCTGAGAAAAGCACAATCAAGCCCGTATCTCGGATAAGTGAAATTATCAGGATCGCCGCCAAGTTTTGCAACAAAAAGTTCAGGGACAAATACAAGTCTCACATCGCTGTATTTTTTAAAGCCGTATAAAGAATACTTACCACCGTAGTAAAGTGAAGTAACACTGTAATCAAGTTCAGGATTAATTTTAAGATTTCTTTCTTTTATCTCATTAATTTTTTCATTTCTCGCAGCAACTTTAGCAGAATCAGATTCAACCGAATTCATAGCTGATTGTATTTCATCCGTAACATCTTCGATCAGCATTAATTGACTTACTGATAATCCGGGAATTTTTCTTTCTTGCTCAATGGTTTCAGCATAAAAACCATTTTTTAATAAATCTTCTCCTTCATTATTAATTTTCGCAAGAGTACCTCTTATGCAATGATGATTGGTCATAATCAATCCATCTTCCGTTACAAAAGATGCTGAACATCCGCCCCCAAACTTCAATGCTGACTTTTGAACTTTATCCATCCATTCTTCTGTGGGTCTGAAATTATATGTTTCATCAAAATAATCTAACGGGGGATTTTCAAACGTCCACATTTTTCCCATATCAAATTTCTGCGCTTTGACTGTATCAAAATCAATACCGCTGAAAATTGACTGTGAAAAGGAAACCGGGAAATAAACCAGGCAAAGAACAATTGTTCGCAATAATATTTTATTATTCATATATCTATTTTAAAATTTTAATTTACGAATTCGTTATGTTAAACATAATTAGAGCTTTCTTTTTTACAAAACAGAAAAAAAAATAATTGAAGAGAAAAGTTTACAGGATAGACAAAGCCGGCTCACTCAATAATCTTAAATTAATTGAGGAAGAACTGAGCGATCCATCTGATTCAGAAGTAACCGTTGAGGTAAAAGCAATCGGTTTAAACTTTGCCGACTTGTTTGCGATTCAGGGAATGTACAGCGCAACACCTAAAGAAAGTTTTATCCCGGGACTTGAATATTCAGGAATCATTGTCAAAAAAGGAAATGAAGTAAAAGATTTTTCCATCGGAGATAAAATTTTTGGAGCAATAAGATTCGGAGCTTATACAACTCACCTCAATATAGATCAAAAATATATTTTACACCTGCCTGATAAATACGGTTTTGAAGAAGGCGCAGCAATGCTTGTGCAACCGCTCACAGCTTATTATTCGTTGTTTGCACTCGGAAATTTAAAACCTGGACATACTGTGCTTGTACATTCCGCCGCTGGCGGTGTTGGAATTTATGCGAACAGAATCGCAAAACTTTCCGGAGCTTATACAATCGGTACAATCGGAAACAATTCTAAAAAAGATTTTTTGCTGAATGAAGGATATGATGATGTGATTGTCCGCGGGAATAATTTTAAGGGACAACTTAATAAAGCTTTAAGCGGAAGAGAATTGAATTTAGTATTAGAATCTATCGGGGGAAAAATTTTCAAAGTCAGCTTTGAATCTCTTTCACCTTCGGGAAGAATTATTATTTACGGTGGTGCACAGTTTATGTCGCCGGGTTCGCGACCAAATTATTTAAAACTTTTGTTTCAATATTTAACCCGTCCGAAAGTTGATCCGCTTTCGCTTTCAGACAGGAATCGATCGGTAATGGGTTTTAATTTGATTTACTTATGGGACCATCCTGAAGAATTAAAAAAAATGCTGGACAAAATAATTAAAATGGATTTAAAGAAGCCTTACATCGGGAATGTTTTCATGTTTGATAAATTAATTGATGCATTAAAAACATTTCAGACTGGAAAAACAATCGGGAAGGTTGTTGTGAAAGTGTAGCGGGATAATCATTGCGTCTTTGTGTCTTTGCGGTTAATATTTCACCGCGGAGACGCAAAGTCGCTAAGAACGCTTATTTACCATTCAAATATCGTTTCAAATATTTTCCTGTCCACGATTTTTGTACTTTGACAATTTCTTCCGGGGTTCCCTGCGCAACAACCTCTCCACCGGCATCACCGGCTTCGGGACCAAGATCAATTACATAATCCGCACACTTAATCACTTCAAGATTATGTTCGATAATTACCACAGAATTATTTCTTTCAATTAAAAGATTAAAACAATTCAACAATTTTGAAATGTCATCAAAATGAAGTCCGGTTGTCGGTTCATCAAAAATAAAAAGCGTGTGTTTACTTTCACGGGTTTGAGCAAGGTTTGCTGCAAGCTTGACTCTTTGCGCTTCACCGCCTGAAAGAGTGTTTGACGGCTGTCCAAGTTTTATATAACCTAATCCGACATCTGTTAAAACCTGGAGATATTTTGTGATTTTATTATTTCCATCAAAATATTTCAGAGCTTCATCAACGGTCATTTCAAGCACATCAACAAGATTTTTTCCGCGGTAAGTAATTTCTCTTATTTCTTTTTTGAATCTAGTTCCAGCGCAATCATCGCAGGTTAAATAAAGATCGGCAAGGAACTGCATTTCAACTTTAATGTATCCGTCACCCTGGCAGGTTTCGCATCGTCCACCGGGAACATTGAAAGAAAAATAACCCGGCTTGTAACCTTTCGCTTTTGCTTTGTGAGTCGCTGCAAACAATTCTCTTATCAGTTCAAATGCTTTTACATAGCTGATTGGATTTGATCTTGGAGATTTTCCAATCGGAGATTGATCCACAATTTCAATTTCATCAATGAACTGCGCACCGCTTATATCATCAAACTTCCCGATATGTGATGGAGCCATTCCAAAATATTTTGCAACACCGGCATACAAAACATCATGAATCAAAGTGCTTTTTCCGCTTCCGCTTACTCCCGTAATTACAACAAATTTATTTAATGGAATTTCGAGCGATAAATTTTTAAGATTATTTTCTTTCGCCCCGGTAATTTGAATTGATTTTGTTTTTTTCGTGTTGCGTTTTTTGGGAACAGGAATTTTTATATTACCCGACAAATATTTTCCGGTTAAAGAATCTTTCGATTTTAAAATTTCAGAATAACTTCCTGTTGTAACAATCTGTCCGCCTTCGATCCCTGCTTTTGGTCCCATATCAAAAATCAAATCAGCATTCTGCATCATTTCCGGATCGTGTTCGACAACCAGGACAGTGTTGCCGATATCTCTCAGGTTTTTTAAAAGGGAAATTAATTTCATATTATCTCTTGGATGAAGTCCGATAGTCGGTTCATCAAGAACATAAAGAGTTCCGACTAACGATGAACCTAGTGAAGTTGCTAGATTAATTCTTTGAGTTTCACCTCCGGATAAAGTGCTGCTAATCCTGTCCATCGTTAAATAACCGATACCGATATTATTCAAAAATGTTAATCGTTTGATGATCTCATTCAAAATTCTTTCACCAACCAAACAGTCGTAATCACTCAACTCAAGCAATTTAAAAAATTTTAATGATTGCTCAATCGGAAGGATCACAATATCGTGAATTGATTTGCCATTAATTTTAACCTGCAAAGCTTCTCTTCGCAAACGAGATCCTTTACAGGCTGTGCACAAAGTGTAACCCCTGTAACGACTCAGTAAAACCCTGATGTGCATTTTGTAAGTTTTGTGCTCAAGTTTTTCAAAAAATTTGTCGATACCTGAGTATGTTCCAAAGCCTTTCCTGATAAGATCAAGCTGGTAATCGGAAAGATCTTTAAATGGAACGTGCAGAGGTATTTTAAAAGCTTTTGCGTTTTGAATCAGGTCACGTGAATGTGTGCTGTATTTTGGGGAACGAAACGGAGCAATTGCACCGTCCATTAAGCTGAGATTCGGATTCGGTACAACAAGGTTCATATCAATTCCAACCATCTTGCTGAAACCCTGGCAGACAGGACATGCACCAAACGGATTGTTAAATGAAAAAAATCTCGGTTCCGGTTCTTCGTATCTTATCCCGCAGCACTCATAATATTTATTGAAATCTTTTTCTTCTCCTGTATCTGCATTTATAAGAACCAGCTTATTCTCGCCTTCTTTGAATGTTACTTCAATTGAGTCAGAAAGCTTTTCCCTGTTCTTGCCTTTATCAACTTTAAATCTTTCAATTACAATCCTGGTGTTTTTTTTGGATTTTGGAAGCACATTTTCTTCATTCAAATCAACAAATTTTTTGTTGAAATAAATTCTGAAGAATCCTCTTTTCTTGAGCAGATTAATTTCTTCTTTTACAGTGTGACCTTCGTGATCTCGCAGAGGAAAAGCTAAAAAGAATTTTGTGCCATCCGGCTGTTCATCAAGCCAGTCGGTGACGGTTCCGGTAGTTGCACGCTTTACTTCTTTTCCACATTCGAAGCAAATTGTTTTTCCAATTCTCGCATAAAGCAGACGAAGATAATCATAAACTTCTGTGGTAGTTCCAACTGTCGAGCGCGAGTTCCGTGAACCGGTTTTTTGTTCAATTGCAACTGCGGGAGAAATTCCTTGTATGAAATCAACATCTGGTTTGTTCATTCTTTCCAGAAACTGTCGTGCATAAGATGAAAGACTTTCAACATATCGTCTTTGTCCTTCTGCATAAATTGTATCGAAGACAAGAGAAGATTTTCCGCTTCCGCTTACACCGGTGAACACAACGAGCTTGTTTCTTGGAATCTCAAAGCTGAGATTTTTTAGATTGTGCTCGCGTGCACCTTTAACGACTATTTTCTTCCCGTTAGAACTTGTTTTTTTATTGTTCATTAAAAAAGAATGAAATGTTTTTTCAGCCTTTAAAAATACAAATTTATTGGATGGGTGTGGTGGAAAAATGCAGTTATAGTCTGGACTTTTTATATTAAAAGAAAGGTCACGAAATGTTTCGTGACCTTCTGGTGCAGTTAAACTTCCAAATTCGTTTACTTCTGCGGATTATTAAACTCTCCAATCGCCATCTTCTCAAGTTCGCTTTTCAATTCTTTAGGAAGGATTACAGTTTCATAATACTTGCCGTCTTTTCCTTTTTGATCGGGTGAAGATAAAAACAGTCCATTGGAACCGTTAACAAGACGGAATCCTTTGATAGTTATTCCATCGCCTGTCTGCACATCAAAGAATGCAGCGGTCTTGCTGTTGGAATCGTTCTTTAAGGGATTCATTCGAATGATTTTCATTTGTGCCTCCGATAGTTAATTATTAGAATGAAAAGATTTTGAAATGAATTTATGATTTTTGAGAATTGATGTCAAATACTAACTGAAAAAAATCAGATTATTTTTTCTCTTCCAGCGATTTCAGCTCATTGATTTTTGATTCAAGAACTTCAATCCTTTCATTAAGGATTTCTGTTTTTTCATCTATGGTTTTCTGATATTCTTCAGCATCCCAGTAGCCGCGTTCCTCAAAATAACTCTTGAACAGCCAGTTGTGCTTAAGCGCTTCCATATTTTCATTCAGCTTAATCGCAGCAAGATTTGCTTCGTAAGTAATTTTGCTGAGATTGGTCATAATCGAAGTAATTGCACTGTCCTCTGTTGTGCCGGGAGCAATCAAAGCACCGAGAACACCTTCACCTTCTTTGATATTCACAATCAGCGAATCGATAATTTCAACAGCATTATCAACTTTTGTCATAGTGCCGTCAATAGTTAATCCTAAATTTTTAAAAATACCAACAACACTTCTTAAATCCTTCGTTATCGAATCCAACCCGACAGTAGCCGATTTTGTGATTTCAGTTGTAGCATAGTAAAGTTCATCGTCATTCAAAATTTTCCCGATTGTTCCTTCGCCCCTATTAATTTTGTTAACAATCTCGGACATATTTTTTGTCATCTCTTTAGTGTAAGCCATTATTCCCTGAGTTTCTTCAATAACATCGGCAAAGCTTACCGGGTCTTTTGCGAGAATGGTTCCACCATCTTCAACAATATCCGCATCACTGGGTTTGATGTACAGTGCAATAAATTTATAACCTACCAATCCTTCTGTTTCGATAGCTGCTTCCGTATCAATCCTGATAAATTTTTCAATTTCAGTCAAAAGTCTTAAAGAAACTTCTATCTTTCCAGCCGCTTTGTCAAGAATTTTTATTTGCCTTACGGCACCGACATCAACACCGCTCATTCTTACCGGTGCTCCTTCTCTTAATCCACCAACATTATTAAAGTATGCTTTGACTGTATACGTAGATTTAAAAAGTGCTTCTTTATTACCGAGCAAAAATATTCCAAGAATCAGTAAAGCACTTCCAAGAAAAATAAAAATACCGAGTTTGGCTCCGCTTAAATGCTTAAACATTAATTTCTCCCGTTTTTAAATACTTCATCGCTGAAGAAATTTTTCAAAAATGAATCTTTTGAAGAAACGAGCTCTTCAATTGTGCCCTGGTGGCTGACATGTCCTTCATTTAACACTATTGCATAATCTGCAATAATTTTAGCACAAAGTAAATCGTGAGTTACCACTACCGAGGTCATATTATATGCTTTTTGTAATTCAAGAATTAATGTGCTGATTTCTTTGGCAGTAATAGGATCGAGCCCGGTTGTCGGTTCATCGTACAACATCAGTTTGGGCTTGGTTATTATTGCACGTGCCAGCCCGATTCTTTTTTTCATTCCGCCTGAAAGCTCAGCAGGCATTTTATCAATTGCATCTTCGAGCGATACTGCTTCAAGCACTTTGTTTACCCTGGTATCAATTTCATTTTTATCAAAATTAAAATTTCTAACAAGCGGAAATTCCAGGTTTTCTCTTACGCTCATCGAATCATACAACGCAGCTCCCTGAAATAAAAACCCGATATCTTTTCTTAATTCATTCAACTCTTTAATGTCAAGTTTGAGTACGTCTTTGCCTTCAACTAATATGTCTCCTTCATCGGGTTCCATCAGCCGGATTAAACATTTTAAGAGAACGCTTTTCCCCGTTCCGCTTCTTCCGAAGACAACCATGTTTTGAGCCTCATCGACACTGAGAGAAACACCATCCAGCACAACATTGTCATCAAATTTTTTATGAAGATTTTTTATTTCAACCATTTTACTTGACCGCCGGCCAGAGCCATAAAGTAAGTTTGACAAGTACCATATCAAAAATTAATATTAATAATGAAGCGATGACAACAGAAGTTGTTGATGCTCTTCCAACACCTTCGGTACCATTCTTTGCATTAAAGCCAAGATACGCACCAACTATTCCTACTATAAATCCAAATACAAAAGTTTTCATTACACCCGGCACAGCATCTGCAAACGCAACCGCAAAAACAACTCTGTCGACATAATATTGCCAGGTCATATTCTGCACAAGAACAACGGCAATATAACCTCCGAACAGTGCAATAAAAATTACGTACACTGTCAGGATTGGAAGAATAAAAGTTGTAGCAAACACTCTGGTAACAACTAAAAACCGAAAAGGATTTACTCCTGAAACTTCCATTGCATCGATCTGTTCTGTTACTCTCATTGAACCCAGTTCAGCACCAATTCCTGAGCTGACTCTTCCTGCAAATATTAATGCAGTTATAACAGGACCAAGCTCACGGACAATAGTAATCCCAATCGAGCCGGGAAGAAATGCTTCTGCACCAAATCTTTGAAGCACAGGCTGGAGCTGCATCGTCATAACCAATCCGATTATAAACCCGGTCACACCTACAATCGGCAGTGTTTTCATCCCGAGTTCAATCATATGTTTCCTGATTTCATGAACTTCGTACGGCGGGATAAACATTTCTTTCATAAATCTCATTGAAAATAAAAATAAACCTGCCAGGGTCTCAAAGAAGAGAGTGAACCGCTGCTCGGTTACGGCGAATAATTTATGTGTTCCGGAGTTCAATTCAGAAAAAATGTTTAGTTGAAAATAATAATATTAGTGGTCTCTAATCCTGTATCAAAAATAGCAAAAATGGGAATGAATATAAATTGTCATTAAGCAATAAGAATAACATTAAACAATTATTATTTTCGGGATGAATTTCATCTTCTCTCACAAAAAAGCATTTTCATAATGATTAACTATTGATTTGATTTTTTCTTTGTACAATACTGCAACTACATCAAACCGGCAATCAAGTTCTGTGATTTCTTTATCGTAAAGATAACGTTCAGCCATTTTCCTTATCTGGCCTTGTTTTGTTTTTGTGATTGCATATTCCGGTTCACCAAACTCTAAGTTCTGCCTTGTTTTAACTTCAACGAATACAGTAAATCCATCATTAGGATCTTTTGCGATTATATCTATTTCGCCATGACTGAAATGATAATTTCTTTCAAGAATTTCATATCCCTTTGATACCAGTAACTCAACAGCTAACTCTTCACCAATTCTGCCCAACTCCTTTTTATCCATTTAATTCCGTCAATATATTTTTTAGAAAGGATTTCCTGTGCATCGAAGTTGAACCATATTTTTTAATAAGTTCTCTGTGCTGCTTGGTGGGATAACCTTTGTTCTTTTCCCAGAAGTAAATCGGATATTCTGCTGCAAGTTTTTTCATCAGTCTATCCCTCGTAACCTTAGCTAGTATTGACGCAGCAGCAATGCAGAATGATTTTGCATCACCTTTTATTATTGGAATAACGGGAATATTTGAAGAAAAACCTTTATTACCATCAACCAAAACCAGGTCGGGAGTTACTTTTAAATTGTTAACAGCTTCTTTCATTGCAAGAAGACTTGCGTTCAGAATGTTTATTTCATCAATAACTTCGACGGGAATAATTGAAACTGAATGTGCTTCTGCCCTCAAAACGATTTCATCAAAAAATTTTTCTCTTTTTGCTTCCGACAAAACTTTGGAATCATTTACGCCTTCAATAAATATTTCTGGAGAAAATATAACAGCAGCAGCAACTACTGGTCCAGCCAATGGTCCTCTGCCGGCTTCGTCCGTTCCGGCGATTAATTTAATTTTATCGGTAAGAAAACGGTTATCGAAATTTTTCATACACCAAGATAAATTGCTATCAATCCAAAAATCATGTTCAATTTTAAAAGATTACTCATTTTATTCAAATTTTTTATTGAGTCATCTTCAAATAATTTTTTCAGAATAAAAACTAAAAGAGAGTTAACCATAACCATTACAACGACAAAATATTCTATCTCATAAAGCTGAGTAATGAATGGGTATAAGGTAAAGGGTATAAGGATTAATGTAATGAAAGTTATAAGATATTTTGTTTTCTGAAATCCAAACTTAATTGGAAAAGTTATTACACCCGCAGCTCTATCACCCTCAACATCCTGCATATCTTTTACCAGCTCTCTAATCAAATTAATTAAGAAAGCGAACAAAGCAGGAATTATCGCAGTAGAAGGATTTTCAACAACAACTCCGCCGAAAACAAAAACAAGTCCTGTTAAAAAAGCTACAGTAATATTTCCGACAAGAGGAATTCTTTTTAGATATTTTGAATAAAGAAATAAAAGCAGGTGAGAAAGAAGAACAATTATCATAACGATTTGACCAATAGATACTACAAGTATGCCCGAAATAACAAAGCAGATTAAAAACAATATGTAAGCTTCGTTGATTGTTAAAATGCCTGATGGTAGCGGACGAGTTGGACGGTTGATTTTATCCAACTCTAAATCAAATATGTCATTGATTATATTGCCTGCTGAGGCTGTAAAACCAGCAGACAAGGCAGCGAGAAGAACATTCAGAATTGGAATTTTTTCAGGAGAGGATATTAATGCTGCCACAAATACAGAAGCAACGGTAATAAAAAAATTTACCGGACGGACAATCGATATTGCGGACAGCTTTGCCTTCAAACTGAATACTTTATTTGTAAGTTGATTAAAGATATGACAGATTTCTAAAATCTGTCATATCTAAATTAAAAGAGTATTTAAACTTACAAAAATGGAATTGAGCTTTTGAAGAAATTAAGTTCCATCAAATAACAAATCATCCCTGGTCAAAACCGATTTTACGGTGAGTGCCGTCGCAGAAAGGTTTATTGCTTGAACTGCCGCATCGGCAAAGTGCTACAGAACCTTCTTTAATTTCTTCCTTTCCATCCGTCCCAACAAAAACAAATTTTCCTTTAACCAGGTACGGACCGCCTTTGCTGACATGAACAGTCGTTTGTGATTGTTGTGATTGTACGGGTTGTACTTTTAGTTCTGCCGCTTCATTATTTTTTTTAAATGATAAGGCACCCGAAGGACAGTTATTAACTATTTTTATAATTTCGTCAGTCGTTCCGCCAGACATATCAATCCAGGGTTTGCGGTTTGGATTGAATACTGTAAGTGATGCTTTCCAGCATTTGGTTGAATGAACACATACATCCGGTTTCCAGATGACTGTTATTTCATTGTTTGAGTATGTTTTTTGTCTCATTGAATATTAATTAATTGAATAGATAAATAAAGATATAGATTAAAAAAATTTGATTGAAATTTTTAAAACTCATTCAAAATTCCGAAATGGAATTTACCTTCGCTGAAAGAATCACCTTCCGCTAATCCAAAACTCACAAGCAATAATCCGATTGCTGTGTCAACTGTTAATCCAAGTCCGTAACCCAAAATGTAATCTTCTGCTTTAACAATTCCCAAGTCTGGATCTTCATCACGGAAGTAATATCCGACATCTGAGAAAATAAAAAGGTAAGATCTGCGTGTGATAAGTAACCTGTATTCGAGATTTGCCCAGGCAATTCGGGATGCTAGAAACTGGTCTTCCCTGTAACCTCTAACTGTTCTTGTTCCTCCGAGTCTCCAAAGATCACTCTGTTCAAAGAAAGGACCACGTAACTCTTTTCCATTTACACTAATCGCAATAACATTTCTGCTGAAGATTTCATAGAAGCCGCTTAGCCCGGCAGTAATCCTCTGAAGATTAATATTCCTTTCGAGAGTTGGAGAAATATATTCTTCAGGTCCGTTAATTTTTTTCCTGCTGTATGAGTACCCGGTTTCAAAAAGAAATCCACCGGTTGGTGAAAGCGGATCATCGCGCAAATCAATTTTCAGATTCACACCGGTGATTAATGCTGAGGAATTATAAACAGTAAATACAGGAATTTCTCTCACGGTCGGTATCACCTCTTCTGTAGCGATTATGGCTGAAGCTGAAATATCTTCAGTGGCTAAATATTCCAGACTTCCTTCAAGTCTTCTTTGAATATAAGTTGTGTCCTGTATTCTTTGGAACAATCCTGCATTTAAATTAAAAGGATAACTGAACAACCACGGTTCTAAATATTTTAATTCGAGCTCCTGCGAATTCCTGTCGAGCTTCTGCCATCGTATCGATGCAGCTCTTCCCGTTCCGAAAATATTTCTGAGGATTACATTGACGAGTCCTGTTACATAACCGGATTCATTTTCATTTGAAGACGGCACATATCCAATAATGCCGTCGATGTTATTTGTGTTTTTTTCTTTTAAGTTAATTAACAGTACACCTTTATCATCAGAATCCAGATAGAATCGGGGAACAGGAACGGGTTCAAAGAAACGAAGCTTGTTCAATCTTTTGGGAAGGTCTTCAACTTTTTCCTGCGAATACATTTCACCCGGATCAATCCTCAGTTCACGTATTATAACATAATCCTTCGTTGAAGTATTTCCATCAATTTCAATCATATCAATCGTGCTGGATTTTCCTTCGCTCAGCTTAAGATGAAGATCAGCAAAATGTTCATCGCTCGTCGAATCATCATATAAATAAACAGATTGAACTCTGACGCTTGCAAATGGAAATCCTTTGTTTTCAAGATTTGTAAGCAGTTCATTTATGTAGACCTCAATTTCGTGTGGCCTGAATACCTCGCCTTCGAGGTATTCGAATTGTTCAGAGTGATCTTTAATTCTGACGGAATCATCAGCACTAAAAAAAATATTTTGAATTCTTGTGGGAGTTCCTTCATCAACTATTAATAATAATGCTGCTGATTGAGAATCCGGTGAAACTTCTATTTTTGTTCCTTCAAACTCAGAATGAAGATGTCCGTTCAGTATCAGGTTTTTTGATATTCTTGCCTTTACGGAATCAGTTAACCCTTTAAACAGAACGCTGCCCTCTGAAATGCCTATCCAGCTTTTTATTTCTGTTTCACTGAAAGCGGTGTTACCGGTAATTTCAATTTTTTTAATTGTTTGTGCTGAACAGAATACAGCAGAGAAGATGAAAAGCAGGATAAAATATTTAATTCGGGGTGTCATCAATTATTTTTGTTTTTTTGCCTACCGGTATTATTTCTATTTCTTTCGATAAGCTCAAGGCCTCATCCTTAGTTACTTCACAGGTGTTCATAGATTTGGCATTACACATTCCCAATGCAGTTGATAATGTAAGCTGATCCTTGAAAGTAATTTTTGAATGCCAGCCATAAGCAACGCCTGCAGTAAATGCATCGCCGCTTCCAGTTGGATCGGCTGGTGTAATTTTAGGCACGTTTACTTTATAATGAAAGTCAAAATTAGAAGCGTAGATTGCCTTTTCACCATCTGTTAAGAATGATTGTTTGATTCCTTTCGAATAAAGTTTTTTGAGAAATTCAATTTTATCCTTCTCACTTTTTAATTTGGGGTTAAGAGAAGTTTCTATTTCTTCAACATTATTGTGAATAATTGTCGGCGATGATTCAATGCAATCCTTGAGATGAGATCCATAAGTATCGCAGATAGAAATTTTATCAAGCTTGTTTGCAATTTCAATTCCGGCCGGGAATATAGAATCAGTGATTTTACAAGGTGAGCTTCCTGAAAACACAACTAACTCACAGTTTGCAATCATCTTTTCCATCTTTGAAAGGAAAAGATTTTTTTCTTCCGTTGTAATTTCAGCATTACTTGTGAAGTAAGTAGTAATTGAGTTTGTTGAAGATTCAATGATAACATCAGCAGATCGAGTTTCTACATTAGTATGGATATCGACAAAATTGATTTTTTCATTTCTTAAAATATCACGGAACAGTTTACCGTTCGTCCCGCCGGTAAATGTAAGTGCAATCGTATTCAGTTCAAGATTTCTAAGCTGTCTTGAAACATTTATCCCTTTACCTCCGGCTTTCAAAACTATCATGCCGTTTTTATTTTCTTTTCCGTAATGAATTTTTGTGCAGGTGATTCTTCTTTCCAGGAGAGGATTGAGTGTGATGGTTAAAACCATAATACGAGCTGCAGAAAAATCAATGGTAAATTATAATAGCCTTGAAAGCTGCTCGGTGATAAAATCTGTAACAAGCTTTTTCGTAATACCAAATTTTCAAGATATTATTAATATCTATACCTGAAAAGATCTCCATACAACGGAGTAACTAATCTGTAATCTCCGAACCCTGTGTTATCAACAAAAACAAGACTTTTGTTAAGGTCATAATATTGCCAGACTTCATAAGGTTTGGAATCGTACTCAAACGGGTGACGTTCAATATTATCAGGCAAACCTAAAATGATTAAAACCATTCCCCTGTCCGACAGCCATCCTTCAGTATAGTTTGAAAAATTTTCGTTCGAATAAGCAACTCTTCTGTAATATTCTTCAAAGGCAGGATTATTTTCATCTTTTGGATTTGCATCTTTTTTCTTCCAGAATTCTACAAAGTTTTTGGTTTTTTCCATTGTGTCTGCAGAGTTCTTAATTGTTTCGAGTTCCTCCGGGCTGGCAATATAAACAAGCTGTTCAATCGCTTTATCAAGATCTATGATTGAAGCCGGCACACCTTGCCATCGTGATATAAAAGATTTTCTTGCTGTGCCTAGTATGTTCTCGTTTCCAGCTTTCAGATTGACACTGACTAAGAATGTCCCGAGGTTGAGAGCAAGACTGTCAAGCGTAAAGAACAATTGATTAGTCCCCTGATTTAAGGTTTTTTTATATGTCATTTTATAAAGCTCGGAGTTTTCTTTATCAGAGATTATAAAATCAAAAGTATATTCACCTGCAGAATCCGTATAAACTTCGAAGAACATTGGCAGACCATCAGTATCCGTGGAAATATTCCTGGAGATATTCGGAACCATCTTGCTGTTGCCATCGATATTTTTTATGTCTGCTACAATCATTACATCACTGACAGAGGGGCGATGCTTAAGATCACGGATAGTATATAGATTTTCTGAGCTAAACTCTCTGCGCGAATCTTTATCCAGAATAGATGTTTTGATGAAGTAAACACCCGGCGATAGGGTAAATGATCTGAAACTAAGATTGTAATTGTCCCTGGAAACTGTGATGTCAAATCCCATTGCAACAATTTTTTCATTCCATATTTTTTCTGTGATCAGGTTATTTTTTTCTTCGTCAAAGACCGAAACAGTTACGGTATAAGCTGCCTCAAAACCCTGCCCCGTTTTTACAAATTGAACTTCCTGGTATGGAACCTGGACAAATACATCTAACCTAGTTGTGCTGTCCTTCTCCAAAAAAGTCAGAAAATCCTGGTGATACTTTACTCTTTGTGCCGGCACTTCATCAAAATTTTCTAACTGGGAAAAAAGATCTGCAGACGAGGTAAAAAACAATGCTGCTAAAATTAATGTTTTCATTTTTGCTTCCCTGTTATATTATTTTCCTTGCAAATACATCATACTCATTAAAATCATAGACAATAGTATTATAAAAATTCCCAAAATTCAATCTATTATTTTTTATGGGAATCAGAACTTCACCGTCAACTTCTGGCGCATCCCTGTAAGATCGCCCAACATAATAATCGCCTTCCTGATGTTCAACAAGCACTTTCAATTCTTTTCCTACTAATTCTTTGTTTTTTGAACTTGAAATATTTTTTTGAAGCTCCATCAAAATTCCCTGTCTTTCCTTTTTCACTTTCTCAGGAACCGGATCAGCTAATGGATAAGCTGTTGTGTTTTCTTCCAAAGAATAAGTAAAAGTTCCTATTCTGTCAAACCTTATTTCTTCCACAAAATTACAAAGCTCCTCAAATTCCTTTTCTGATTCTCCAGGATAACCAACAATTAACGTGGTTCTTAATGTTAATCCCGGAATCCTGCTTTTTAAATTGTTCAAAAGGTCTCTTGTCTGTTTTGAAGTGATTCCTCTTCTCATCGATTTAAGTATATTATCAGAAATATGCTGAAGAGGAATATCAATGTATTTGCAGACCTTATCATTATTTGCAATCTCCTCAATCAAGCCGGATGGAAAACGCGATGGATAAGCATACATTAATCTTATCCATTCAATTCCGTTTACCTGGCTTAACCTGTCTATAAGTTCAGGAAGATTTTTTTTATTGTAAAGATCTTTTCCATAGTCGGTCGTATCCTGTGCTATAATGATTAATTCTTTGGTATGATTGGCGGCAAGAAATTCGGTTTCACGAACAAGATCATCAATTGGCTTTGATTTATGCTTCCCTCGCATTATTGGAATTGCACAAAATGAACATGGATGATCGCATCCTTCCGATATTTTAAGATAAGCTGTGTGAGAAGGAGTTGTCATCAATCTTTCACCAAGAAGATTGTACTTAAGTTCTCCGCCTAATTCCTTTAAAATATTTTCATAATCTTCAGTCCCGAAATAAAAATCAACTTCAGGAATTTCATTTTTCAATTCATCCTTGTATCTTGTTGAAAGGCAGCCGGCCACAAATACTTTTTTTATTTTACCTTCTCTCTTATTTGCAACCGCGCTGAGAATTGTATTTACAGATTCTTCTTTAGCAGCTTCAATAAATCCGCAGGTATTGATAATCACTACATCAGCAGTATTAGGATCTTTCCTGATATCAACATCATTAACCTGCAGCTGTCTCAAAAGTCTTTCTGAATCAACTATGTTCTTTGAGCATCCGAGAGTTATAACGCTGACTTTTTCTCTAACTTTCATTATCCTTTGAGAAATTAATTATATTAATTAAAATATTTAAGATATAACCAGACAACAGGTGCTGTAAAAAGAAGCGAATCGAAACGATCGAAAACTCCTCCATGTCCGGGAATTAAATTTGACGAGTCTTTAACATCTGCATCTCTTTTAAACATCGATTCAACCAGGTCACCGGTTTGTCCTACAATTCCAATTATCATCCCAAGAATAAT
>Ga0137445_1000018_pt1 | contig 19391 bp, 20 predicted proteins | sample EasRivERMGT338_2_FD_104647 | JGI IMG/M metagenome (GOLD analysis project Ga0137445, IMG submission 104647) | Soil microbial communities from meander-bound floodplain in the East River, Colorado, USA - East River MetaG ERMGT338_2 | ecosystem: Environmental > Terrestrial > Soil > Floodplain ...
CGATGCCAACACGCAGTGGTGCCAGGGCGAGAAGGACATCAACGACATCAAGCCCGCGCAGCCGGTGGCGCAGGCGATGGGCATCATCGGCATGAGCTCGGTTGCGGCCGGTGCGCTCGTTTTGGCGGCGATCGTGGTGTCGGCGACTCGACAGCCGAGGCCGAAGCGCCGTAAGCAAGGAAGACGGAGGTAGCGATGTCGGTGGAATTCGCAGCCAACGCGAAGATGACCCGCGCCCATCTCGAGGCGCTCGCCTGGACCAACACCCACCGGGACTACCGAGGCGCGCCAGGCGGGCGTCGGTCCGTGCTCGTGCTCGACCCGAAGAGCGGGGCGACGGCGCTGATGCCTCTCGATAGTTTCAGCACGGCGGATCTCGCGCGCTACGTTGAGAGGATGCACGGCATGGCCGCCAACCCGCGTCACCCCCAGGCCGGCAAGTGGTTCGTGTCGCGGCAGGTCTACTGGCCAGGCGGGGAGCACGCCGTCGAAGTGTCCGCCGGCCTCGACCACGCGAGTCCGGGTATGATCGTCGTCGGTAAGTACAAGTCGCTCGGCGAGGGGAGGGAATTCTCGGATCCGCGCGAGGCGGCCGAGGCGGCGATCTTGGTCCGGCGCGCCTGGGCGCGCGACTTGGGCAAGCGCATCGGGCTCACGTTCGGGGACGCGGATTTCGGCTGGGAGCCGCGCCGGCAACAGGAGCTCCTCGCCTGGGCGGACAAGGTCTACGAGAAGGCGCCCAAATGCGCGCGCTGCGGCGACGTGCTCGGCAAGGAGCGCTACACGCTCACGCATCCGTACGAAGAGGAGGGCGAGTTTTGCTCGTCGAACTGCGCGGACCGCACGTACGAAGAGCTCGCGCGCGAGCTCGAGCCGGAGTTCGAGGAAAACCCCCGGCTGAAGTCCACGCAGGAGACGGCGGCGGTCGAGCGGCTCGTCCGAAGCGTCGCGGCGGCGAAGTTCGGGCGCGGGCGCGCCGTGCCGGTCTTCGAGCACGGGCAGTGGTTCGTGGATGTCGACGGCCGCATCTATTCGGTGGTGGACGCCGTGCCGGGCTTCGACGGGCGGGGCATCAGTTTCGAGGCGATCGGATGAGCGATCTCTCGCTTCTCGCGCTGCAGCGCGCCGGTCTGCCCAGGTTTGCCGGCGCGACCATGCCCGACCAGCTCGTCGCGGGGCGCGACGCGGCGCGCGCGGTGCTCCAGAAGTACGTGCCGAAACTCGACTTCGACGTGGCTGGCGCGAAGGCGACGCTCCAGCAGATCGCGGTGTGGGAGGAGCGCAACAGCACGCTGCTCGGCGCTGCGCTCGCGGACCCGAGCGCCTCGAGCTTGCCCGAGCAGATTCGGCTTGCGTTCGGCGCCGACAAGGCCCGGCAGTTCGTCTTGGGTGTGTACACCGAGGCCGCGAAGGGGATCGGTCCCTGGACGAGCGGCGCGGTCGCGCGCGAAGCGGCGACGGGTCAGCTCATCGCCCCGCGCTGGGCCGAGGAGGACGCCGAGTCGAGGCTCCAAGTCTTCGGCAGCATCGTGAAGATGGACCAGGACGGCTACCTCCAGCAGCTTTGGGTTCCGCCGACCGGTACGCAGGGGCTCGGCTTGCCTGTCGCGCCGATCCTCGTGTGGGCCGTCGTGGTGACGCTCGTCGCGGTCGCCGGCCTCATCCTGCTCTACCTCTACAACGCGCGCCGGCTCGACCAGAACAACAAGGTCATGGCGCAGATCTGCGAGAACGCGCAAAAGCAAGGCGACCAGGCGACGATCGCCGAGTGCCTGAAGGCGACGGTCGGGCTCCAGCAGCAGGGCATGTTCCAGGGGCTCGACGATCTGATGAAGGCCCTCGGCAAGCTCATCTTCTGGGGCGGGCTCGCGTACGTTGGCATCAAGTTCGCGTTGCCTGCGCTGCTGGAGCATCAGGCCACGCGCAGGGGGCGCGCGCACGCATGATCTACTCGTGCTTTCAACAGACGCCGGGCATGTACGCGTACTTCGAGGGCCCGGGCGACTTGCCGATCAACGCGGACCTGCCCATCCCGAAGCTGCCCGCGCCCGTTGGGGGGATCGGGGTGCCGTCCATCGTGGCGGGTCGGCCGCTGCCTGCCGGTTCGAAATACGTCGGCTCGGGCTGGCACGCGCGCGGGATGCTCGTGAAGTGCGGGAGCTCGGGGCTCGGCGCGACGCCGGACTTGGCGGGCGCCGTATTGGGTTTCGTGATCGCGGGGGGGCTCGCGGCAGGTGCCATCTATTGGCTCCGAAGGAGAAACGCAGCATGAGCAGCGGGGCAGCTCGGGTGCGGCTTTTTGATGCGCGCGAAGTCGCGACCGAAATTCGGAGGACGTTCACCGACAAGGCGGTGAAGGGCGAGCGGACGATGCCGTTCGGCTGGCCCGAGGTCTGGCAGCACGTCGGCGACTCGCTCGCGGTCGCGTACGCGTCGGACAAGTGGAAAAAGGACGGCGACTACGAGCTCTACAAGCACCTGGCCGAAAGTTCGAACCGCGCGCTTTCGGTGCCGGAGTTCTTGGTCGACCACCACAACCCGAAGGGGCGCTGGCCGACGATCGGGCCGATGGTCTCGTTTGCGGGGATGACGATGCCCCGACACTTCGCCGTTCTGGGGTACTTCGAGGAGGCGGACCTTCGCCTGCACACACGCGGCACCGATCAAAAGCCCGAGTTCGGGGCGGGCAAGAACGAGGGCGTGGTGCAAGTGAAAGTGCGGCACGCCAAGCTCGGGGCGAGCAAGTTGCGCCAAGGCTCGCGCGAGCGTCCGTTCCTCTTCGTGTACACCGACGACGGCGGCCCGCTCATGTTCATCGTGGGCGATGAGCTCGATATCGAGAAGGACGGGATCGTGGGCTGATGGAAGGCGACGGTACGGAGCAGAACAACGGGTCGAACGGCGACCCGCACGTGCCGCTCACGCTCGAGGTGATCGGGCAGATCCTCCAGGACACGCGGGCTGAGATCGGTAAGCAGCTCGGTTCCATCCAGAGCGACCAGGTGGAGGCCGGCAAGGCGCTCGAGGCGATTGCAAAAAGCCATCGCCGCATGCGCAGGCGCTTCATCAAATTCTTAAACTCGATGGCGGCGGTGTACCAGCGCCAGCAGGCGATCTCGACCCGGCTCACCGAGATTGAGTCGTGGCAGTCCCTGCACGACAAAGACCACCGCGACAGCCGGCCGCCCCCCTCCAAGGGCAAGCGGCGCGTGAAGCTTGCGGCAGGCGCGGCCGGCCGGTAGGATTGTCCAAGTAGGGTTAGGCGCTGCTAGACGCCCTCCGCAAGGGAGACGTCTATGAAGCGTCGCACGAACGTCATCAGTCCGGTCGACTCGATCAGCGCGATCGTCGAGCAGCTCCAGCAGACGGACGCGACGGTCGAGGACGGCGAGACGGTCTGGGTGCGAAGCGAAGAGACGCTCTTCGTGTACCGGGTCGACTCGGCTCTCGTGCCCGATGGGGTGAACGTCGTCGCGTCGCTGTATGGCAACGGAGTTTGGCAGCGCCTGAACGTGGCGCCGATCACGGACATTGCCCAGGCGCAGACGCGGTACGTCGACAAGAACGGAAACGACGCGACAGGCAACGGCTCGTTCGACAACCCGTTCCTGACCATCCAGGCGGCGATCAACAGCATCACCGATGCGAGTGTCGCCAAGCCGTACGCCGTAGAAGTGGCCCCCGGAGTGTATGCGAGCACGTTCAAGCTCAAGTCCGGGGTGAGTGTCGTCGGTGCCGGCGCTGGGGTGCCCGAGTTCAACGCGGCGCCGCTGGTGGGCACAACGATTGTGACGCCCGACCCCACCAACGTGCTCGACAGCTCGTTCGGGGGAGCCGGAAATGTCTTTGGGGGCATCTTGAACTGCGCCCTGGCCGGCGCGCTGGTCGCCAATTTTGCCCTGGTCGGGTCGACGGGCAACGGCGTCTTGATGCTCGACGATGTGATGACCCAGACGCCCATCACGGTGACGGGCAGCGGCACGCACGACGACAACTATGTGACCCTGCGCGATGTCTTCGTGAACGCGGCCGTCGACATCACCATTGCCAACATGGGAGGAAGCAACTTCGGCAATGTCATCAACGACTTTGGCGGCAAGGTCGTTTTCACGCAGAGCGCGCCCATTCAGAGCTTTCACGTGCTGAACAACTCGTCGTTCGGCGGGTTGACGGCGACTTGGACGAGCGCGCTGCTGGCCAATTTTCTATCGGTCTCGGTCACCGGACACGTGACCCCGAACGGGTCTCTCTTTGGCGGGTCCGGCATTACGCTTACGGGAGACGGGGTCATCTTCACGGGGGACCAGACGCTGAACCTCGTGATGCCGGACAGCAACGCGTCGCTTCAGTTCGGCAATGCGACCGGACCCTTCACGACGATGAAGGGTTGCAACACGGGGTACAACATCATCGACTGCACCCCGGGCGCGAACCGGAACCTCACGATGGCTCGAGCGGTCAGCTTCAGTCGCCCCACGGTCATTGTCATCCGAAACCTGTCGACGGCATTCTTCATCGACTTCACGTTCGTATCCGGCTTGCAGGCGGCCAACAACCCAACGTACGTGCCGCCGGGAGAGCAGGTTGTCATCTACTGCAACTTTAGCAATGCCAGCACCAACTGGATGGTCGCTCCCTATGTGCAGAGAGGGGTAACGACCTTGGTCGCGGGCGTATCGCCGGCCATCCCGGCCGACATCTCGCCGCAAAGCCGCATCGTCGCCACCTTGAAAACCTTCAATGGCGCGACCGGTATCATCCGAAGCACGGGGCGAGTCGACGGGGTTCGGGCGGGAGGGGGCGAGTTTACGCTGACGGCCACCAATCCTGCCACGGGGGCTACTGTCATAACCGACGAGGGGGACTACGACTGGCATGTGCAGAATTGAAAAATAGGGAGACGTCCAACCCATGAAGCGCCGCACGAACGTACCGAGCCCGGTCGACAGTCTGGTCACCCAGGTCGAGCAGCTCCAGCAGACCGACTCGAGCGTCGAAGACGGCGAATTCGTCTGGTGCCGCGCGACGCAGTGCCTGTGGGTCTACCGAGTGAACTCGGGCCTCGTGGCCGATGGCATCACCGTCGTGGCCTCGCTCTATGGCAACGGCGTGTGGCAGAGGCTGGAGACGAGCTCTGCGGCCGGTGTCGCGCAGCTCAACTGGTTCATCGATCCGGTAAACGGAAACGACTCGAACAACGGGCTGACCGCGGCGACGGCGCTGAAGACCGATGCCGAGCGCCAGCGGCGCATGGGGACGTACCCGCTCTGGAATGCGGGGGCGTACCACCTCCGGTACCTGAACGATCTGCCGGCGACCGACACGTTCGTCCTGGCGGGCCGGCGCGAGTCGAATTCGCAGATCTTCGTGCACGGTAGTGCGGTCGACCACCAGGGCAAGGCGACGCTCTTTACGGGGACCATTGACGTGCTCGGGACGCTGAACCGCGCGACCGGAACGAACGAGTCCTGGCTCATCACCGCGAGCGCGCTGCCGGTTTCGTGGACGGCGTCGGGCCTCATCAACAGCCGGCTCCGGCTGACTTCTGGCACGCCGGGCGCGATCAGCGGTGTGATGAAAGATCTGACGGCGAAGCAGGCGCGCGTCTGCCAATTCCGCGCGCCGGTGAGCTATACCGTGCCGGTCAATCCGACCTCGTACTTCTTCAACTCGACACCTGTTGCTGGCAACACCTTTGTCGTCGAGTCGCTCGTCCAGATCCCGACGGTGCTCATCACGATCGATGCGGCCGACACCTTCGCGGTGAACCTAGGCGCGCCTGTTATCTTCGACAGCCTCGCGCTCGGATCGGGCGACATGATGTTCAAGTGCTCGGACGTCATCGTGTTCGACGGGTGCGTTTACACGATGTTCGATCTCATGGGCCAGTCGAACGAGCTTCTCCTGTCGGGCAGTATTGCGGTCACGGGGTGTTTCATCGGCGCATCGCATGCCGTGTGCGCGTTGGCGGCGGGCTTCTCTGCGGTGGACGTTTTGACCGAGACCGGAAGCCAGCAGGTGATCGTCGATAGCGACTTTATGGTCCAGGGCGGTGCTTTCTTGGTGAACGGCAACGTGTCCTGGGCGCACGGGGCGGTGTTCGACAGTTCCCGTGAGGGCATCAACATCTCGGCCTTCGGAACATTTCACGGCACGACCCAGGCCGGCACGTTCTTCTGCTGGGGTAAGGGCAACACGGGCGTTGGCCTGCGTGTCGGCGAGCGCTATGCCGACTACATCAGCGGGCAAGTTGCCGGCTTCACCATCACGGGCACCGGCGGCGATTTCTCGGTCCGCAACGTGACGTCGATTCGCCCGTTCGACGACGCCACGGGCGCCTATGCCGCGGCCGCGGCGACGACCTGGGCGAACCTCGCCGCGGCGACGCCGGGCGGGTTCGGCGGCAACGTGAACGATCCGATCGGTGGCGGCCAGCTCGTCGTGGCGGCGTAGGAAGGGGACTTTCCGATGAATGATGCCCAGCTTCTCGAGACGGTGCGTGCGCGGAGCGGCGCGCCGGTCGTGGCCCCGCGTGACGCGGCCGGCGAGCTCCGTCCGTTGACCGAGCAGGAGCGCGAGATGCTCAAGAGGTTCGTCGCGCTCGGCTACCCGTACCCGGTGCGGGTAGCGAGCGGCATCTTGCGCGAGATGACGACGCTCTTCGAATTCGAGGAGCCGAAGCCTGGTCCAGAGCACGAGGGTTACGTGCCGGCGGCAGAAGATGTACCATCGACAACTGAGGCTGCCGCAAGCGCAGCACCCATCACGGAGGATTGAGTCATGTCGCGTAAAAGCACAACGAAGGCTGCGCCGGCAGGCGGCAAGAGCGATGTCCAAAACGCCACCACCACGACTGTAGACCCGGCCGACGTTGCCGCTGCCGCTGCGAGCATGAGCGACGTCGTGGACGTTGGCGAGCGGTCCACGGAAGTGCCTCCGGAGGCCAGCTCGACCGCGCCGCGGGAGGACGAGGTTCGGCCGGAGGATGTGCCGCCCACGCCCGGGCCTGAGGTGCAGCCGCCGGCCCCCGAGGCCGAGCCTGACGTCCAGCCGCCCGCGCCCGAGGAGGGTGTTCCGCCGGCGGCTGCCGAGCCCGGAGCTCCTGCGGTCGATGCCGAGCCCGAGCTGCCCGTCGAGGAAGCCGTTGTTTCGGCTCCCGTGTCGGACGAGACGTTTTTTCGGTGCAACGGGTGCGGCAAGCCGGGCCCTGCGGCCGCCAACGAGGCCGAGTCGCTCGAGAAGGCGCTCGCCGACGGCTGGTTCATGTCCCAGCACCCGACGCCGCTTCCGTATTGCTGCGGTGGGAGTCCCGACGCGTTTCCGTTCGATCGGGCTCCTGGCACGTAAGTCGCGCGCCAGCCTGAAGTTGTCGCCTTCCCCCGGGGCTCGTGTAAGCTAGTAGGTAGACGGAGCGCGCTGGACGCCCCTTTTTAGGGAGACGTCCGCCCGTGAAACGCCGCACGAACGTTCCGAGCCCAGTCGACAGCCTGGTGACCCAGGTCGAACAGCTTCAGCAGACCGACTCGAGCGTCGAGGATGGCGAGACCGTCTGGGTGCGCTCGACGCAGTGCCTTTGGGTCTACCGCGTCAACTCGGGCCTCACCCCGAACGGAACGGACGTCGTCGCTGCGCTCTACGGCAACGGCGTTTGGGTGCGGTCGAACCTGACGCTCGGCGCCGCGGGCGATCTGCTCCAGACGAGCTGGTTCATCGATCCGGTGAACGGGAACGACACGAATAGCGGCGCGACCTTGGCGCTGGCGCTGAAGACCGACGCCGAGCGGCAGCGCCGCTGGGGACCGAGTACGCGGCTGGTCGCGCCGACGACGGTGACGTACGCGAGCTCGCCGCCCTCCACCGACAAGGTGAACTACGACGTCGCGTACCTCGATGGAGCAAGCCTGACGGTGCAGGGCACGCCGACGATCGTCAAGCCGAACATTACGCTGTCGGCGGTGACGACCTTGGACCGAGCGACCCAGACGCCGTGGGACATCACCGGCGGCACGCTTGGCGCGGCCGACGTCGGGCTCATGGTGCGGATCAACCAGGGCGCCCGCGTCAACAACTACGCGGCGATCTGCAAAGACTTGGGTGGCAACAAGGTGCGGATCGCGCCCTTCGGCAACCTCGACATCGCCAACACGGTGACGCTCGGCTACCCGTTCGTGCAGGTCGTTCCGCAGGTCAACGACGTCGTGGACGTGATCGACGTGCCGACACTGACCGTCGGCCTTCTGTCCTTTCGCGCCGGCACGAACTCGATGTTTGCGGCGGGGCCGCCTTTTATCAACGGTGTGCTCTTCGACTCGGTGCGACTCGACGGCGCGGGATCGGGCGCGAACACGCTCATGGGCACGGTCGAGCTCCACGGCGCGAACGCCTTCTACCGGCAGAGCATTCTGAAGCAGGTGCGGCTGATCGGCGGTGGCGGTCAATGGATGGCCGGGGGCCTCATTGCGGGGCTCTTGCAGGTGCAGTCGGTCTATTCCAGCAACGGAGGGCCGTTCTGCTCCTTGCTGGGTTTCGGCACGCTGGCAGGGTCGCTCGGCGTTTTCACCGTGCAGCGCGGAGCGTCGTGCGTGCTCGGCGGGGATTGCCTGTTTCAGAACTTCAGCATCTTTACATTTGGGATGCTCTACGGCGAGTTCGTGTCGGTCTTCGACCGCAGCGGGGCGAACCTCGCCGTGCAGGCCATCGCGGGTGGCGTGTATCGAAGCCGGGTGATTTTGACGAGCGATCTCCTGTGGGGCGACGGCAATGCGGGTGTCGGGGTTCGAATCCTCTCGGCGAGCGCGCTGGTGTACGGCACCAAGCCGACCATCAACACGCCGCAGGGCGCCGGGAGGCAGTCGGTCATCGGAGGCGTCAACACCGATTGGGCGGCGGTTCCGGTCGTGACGGCAGCCAACAACGCGATGATCGTGGTGGACGCGTAAGGAGCAACGCGAATGCCCGTCCCGTCGATTCTCACGCCCTCCGGGCTGAACCTCCGGCAGAACGTCATCTACCGAGCTCGGATGCTCATCAAGGCGCCCGGGATCGTGGCGACCGAGGCCAAGGTCGAGAGCGCGCTGAGGGAGCAGGGCTTCACCGACATCCAGTTTCTCGACCGGGACAAGCTGCCGGCTGACTGGCCGCCGGACGAGAAGGACGATCCGTCGGGCATGTTCTCATGGACAGCTTTTCTTCAGGGCAAGTTCACGTTGACGGACCGGCTCATCACCTTCAAGGAGCTGCCCGGCACCGTGCAGGTGCTCAATATGTTCGAGTACCTCGTACCCCTTTCCGCGCAGCCGCCGCTTCCGGGTGTCAATCCGATGCCACCGCCAGACGTGACGTCGTTCCCTGTCTCGTTCCCGAACTCGGCGCCCGAGCTCTCCGGTGGACAGAAGCTCCTCGGGGTCGTTGCCGGCGCGGGCGCAGCGTACTTGCTCCTTCGCTTGACGAGCGGGCAGCGATCGGTGTGGCGATGATCGCGGTCTGGTCGGCCGCCGGGCTCGGGCTCACCGACGCGGAGCGCGCGGCGATCGAACAGCGAAGCAAGATCGTCAACTGGACGATGCTCATCGGCATCGCGGCGGTGGTGGTCTACCTGGTCAAAAAGAAGCCGGCGAAGCGGTAGCTGGTCACACGTTGTCAGATATGGCCGTGTAGTGTCTCCGAGGGTTGACGTCTGGCGTCGGCTGGGGTTGTCTCCCGGACCATGAACCCTCTCATCCCCGCCGCCATCCGCTACCTCGTTGCCGCGATGACGTTTTGGTCGCCCATTCGTGAACACGCGCCCGAACCGCCGGGTGTTGTGCTTGAGCGCTACACGGCCATTGCGACCGACATCGCCGAGGTCTGTCTCGATCCGAAGGAGCCGCCGGTCTTCCGCAGCGGGGACGGCGGCGGGCGCATCCCGACGTGCGTGCTGCTCGGGTCGCTCGCGTTTCACGAAGGTCGCTATTTTCGTTGGGTCGACGATGGCACCTGCAACCAAAAAGGGTACAAGGCCGACCAGCGTGGAACGTGTGACCATGGTGCCGCGTACTCGATCTGGCAGATCCAGCCCGGCAAGCCGGGCCTCGTGCTGCTCGGCGATTCGTGGAGTCTGTGGAGCAAGCTCTCGCCCGAGCCGCGCATCACCGGTGACGATCTCATTCGGGACCGGCGGCTCGCGGGGCGGATGGCGCTCCACATGGCCCGCCAGTCGCTGAAGGCGGGCAGTTTGTGCGTGTACACGCACGAGCCCTGCAAGGGCGAGCACCCGAATGCGAATGCGCGGCTCAACACGGCGATGGCCTGGTCGCGCGCGAACCCGTTCCACGAGAACTACGGCATCCCGACCCTACTTGCGAAGGCGATGACCGGGGGGTAGTCTGAGCGCTGGCAGCGGGCACGGCCGGGACGTGTGCTCCAAGCCCCCAGCGCTTTTGCCTCCTCGGCGCTCGGGGGCTTGTCTGCGCCCCCCTGTCTCTCGTACCCTTAAGAGCTAAAGATCGGCGCTGCTAGACGCCTCTCGCGAGGGAGACGCACATGCAAAGGCGCGGCAACGTCATCGCTCCTGTCGAATCGGTTTCCGATCTTCGACAGACCGATTGGACGGTAGAAGACGGCGAAGTTGTCTGGGTCCGACGTGAACGGGTGTGGTTCATCTACCGGCACCCGTCGTCGCTCGCTGCCGATGGCGTCAATGTGGTGACGTCGCTTTATGGCAAGGGCAACTGGGAGCGGCTCAACATCTGCGCTGCTTCGGTCGGGCAGCAGGTGTGGTTTGTCAGCAGTGCGGGGGACGACGCGGCGGACGGCTCTACTGCTGCGACAGCCATCCCGGAGGCGGAGCGCCAGCGGCGCTGGGGGAGCTGCGCGCGCCTGTTCGCTCCGACGACGATCACGTACTTGGACTCGCCAGCTACGACGGTCAATTTGTACGCGGAATGCATGCCAGGCGCGTCGCTGACGGTGCGCGGAATCGTCACTGCGGCCAAGTCGGGGGTCCTGACCGAGGTGACCGTTGGAGATCGCAACGCGACGATTCCGTGGGACGTCACCGCGCCCGAACTCGTGGCGGGGGACGCGGGCAGTCTGATCGCGCTGAGCGGAGGCCCGCGGGTGGGATCGTGCGCTCGACTCGTAAAGAGTGTTACGGGGACGAAGCACCGCACTTCGCCATGGGGGATCGCGGCGGTCTCTGGGGCGCCGTTCACGCCGACCGATCCGCTGGTGGGCGATCCGTACCAGGTCTTGGCTTTGCCGACGCTTTCGATTGGTGAAGTCGTGGTGCGACGACTGTCCAACGAGGCCCTGACGACGAACTACGTTCTCTTCGACTCGCTCGTCTTGGCCGGGGGCTCGCGTTCGGGTCACTTCACTTCGTTCAATGCGACGTGCTGGTTTCAGCAGTGCATCCTTCGCAAGCTCATCCTGGGCGGCACCGGCCTTGGTTTCTACTACGTGATGGGTGGTGCGGACAACATGACGTTCGTGCCGGGCGCGCAGTCGATGCTCCTCGGTGCTGGGTCCATCGGAAGTCAGCTCTCGGTTTACCCGGGCGGGTACTTGTACCTTGATCGGGACACGATTCTTCAGGGCGCCCAGCTTCTGCTTTTCCCGAATGCCCTCGTCGAGTGCGGGGTGGCCGCCATCTTCGACGTGGTGGCGGCAAGTCGAGCAGTCGTCGTCGAAGAACGGGCCATCTTTCGAAGTCGGGTCGTGACGGCGGGAACCGATTTGCTCTGGGGGACCGGCAATACGGGGTTCGGCGTTCGCGTGAAGCCCGCGGGAGCTCTAGTGTATGTGACCAAGCCGACGATCAACGCCGGCCTGGGCTCTGGCAGGGAGGTCCAAATAGGGCTGAACGACGTCCTCTGGGGCGCAGTTCCCTTCAATGATTCGGGGGCGGGGGCTTCTGGGGCCATCGTGTCCTCGGGACAGTGACCCCCAGGCTTGTCCTGGCAGACAAGTTCACGTAAGCTCATGGAAAGATCGGCGCGCTAGACGCCCCTCGCGAGGGAGACGTCCATGAAGCGGCGAACCAACGTTCCGAGCCCGATCGACTCGATCAGTACCCTGGTCGAGCAGCTCCAGCAGACCGACTCGTCGGTCGAGGACGGCGAGACGGTCTGGGTCCGAAGCGAACAGACGCTCTTCGTCTACCGGGTTGACTCGGGGCTCGTGCCCGACGGGGTGAACATCATCGCTTCGCTCTACGGCAACGGCGTGTGGCAGCGCCTCAACGTCAGCGCGGGCGGCTCGGTCCCGACCTTCAACAGCGTGATCCAGGGCGTGGCCGGCTCGGGCCGCCTTGTCGACTCGGACCCGAACGGGCTTCGGGCGGGGCAGATCGTTTGGGTCAACACCTTCAAAGACTTCTTCCGGTGGGACCCGACCTCGACGCTGACGGCCAACAACATCACCATCGTCAACCCGACGATCAACGGCGTCAACCCCGGCCGGTACATTCGCATGCTTGTGCCCGCGCCGGAATGGATGGCGCAAACGGAGTGGTTCATCGATCCGCTCGCCAACATCGTCACCATTCCGGTCGAGAATTCGGGCGCGGACGCTGCGAACCCGATCCCGAGCGACGCCGAGCGCCAGCGGCGCATGGGACCGAACCCGTATTGGAACGGGGGCATTCCGGATCACACCGGAGGCACGGCCGTCTACCATCTTCGCTACCTGAACGACTTCGACCCGTCGGACCCGGTGATCCTCGCCGGCACGCGAGCGAGCTTCGTCACGATCTTTCTTCACGGGAGCTTGGTGAACGGGCAGGGCCAATCGACGCTCTACACCGTGGCGGGTGACGCGGTCGTCGTCGTGCTGGACCGCGCGACCAATACGCCGTGGCAGATCGCGAGCGCGGGCCTGCCGGTGTCGTGGACGGCCTCGGGCCTCGTCGGCAAGCGGCTGCGCCGCACGAACGGAACGGCCGTCAAGGGCTGGGTGATGAAGGACTTGGCCGCGAAGAATGCGCGCGTGTCCCAGGGCCTCAACTCGAACGCGTACACCGTTCCCTTCACGCCGTCGACCACGACCTGGGTGCCGGCGAATGGCGACACGTTCGTCGTGGAGCAGCTCACCCGAATTCCGAGCTTTGCGTGCACGATCTCGGCGAACGACGCCTTCACCGTCAACACGACGGGCAACGGGATCATCGTCGAAAGTTTGGATATCGGAGGCACTGCGTTTTCGGTCGAGCTCGCCCTCCGCGACAACACGAACATGGTTTTCGATGGCTGCGAAGTGGTCTGCGGAGCCTACGACGGCAGCGGCAACATCACGTACAACGACTGCCGCATCAAAACGTTCGGCACCCCGTCGGGCACGGCCAACAACTTCATTGCTGGCTACAGCAGCGTGAGCATGACCCTCGGCACGGGTCCCGCGTCCGGCACGGCGAGATCGTACGTACTCCAGAAGGACTTCACCTTGCAGGGGGCGATCCTGACCGTAGGGATGTGCGGTCTCAACATCGCGGACATGGCGGTGTTCGATTCGGCTGGCTCGGCGATCATCTTCACGTCGCCCACCTCGGCCGGGTTCACGGGCGGCACGTCGCTTTGGGGCTCGGGCAACGCGCTCTACTCGATCGACATCACGAATCCAGGGACCATCATTCGGTTCTTGGCCAGCACGCTCTTTCCGATCGTGAGCGCGACGGGTGACATCCGCGTCTGTAACGTCACGACGGTGCGCCCGTTCGATGACACCGCGGGAGCGTACGCGGCAACTGTCGCGCTCAGCTTCGCCAACCTGGCGGGTGCTACGCCGGGAGGGTTCGGCAACCATTTGATCTCGCCGGTCTTCGGCTCGGGGATGGCGGCGAACACGTGAAGCGACGCGGTAACGTCATCAGTCCGATCGACTCGATCGATACGATCGTCGAGCAGCTCCAGCAGACCGACTCGTCGGTCGAAGATGGCGAGACCGTTTGGGTTCGGCAAACGCAGTGTCTCTGGGTCTACCGGATCAACTCCGGCCTCACGCCCGACGGACTCAACGTCGTGGCCTCGCTCTATGGCAACGGCGGCGTTTGGCAGCGGCTCGCGACGGGCACCTCGGGCGGGGTGGCACAGACAACCTGGTTCATCGATTCGACGAACGGAAACGACGACAATAACGGGCTGACCTCGGCAACGGCGCTGAAGACCGATGCCGAGCGGCAGCGGCGTATCGGCACGTGGCCGCTCTGGACGGCGTCCGAGTACCACCTGCGGTATCTGAACGACGTGCCTTCGACGGATCCGGTCATCATCACCGGGACGTGCGCGTTCAATTCCGGGGTGAACATCTACCTTCATAGCAGCGAGACAAGCGGTTCGGGCAAGGCGGTGCTGACCGGGGGCAACCTGACGGCCAACGTCGTCACCGCCGAGAATCGGCCCGCGGGCACGCCGCTGACGATACAGGCCAACGATCTGCCGGTGTCGTGGACGGCTTCCGGGTTCGTGAACCAGCGGTGCCGGCTCACGAGCGGCGCGAACATTGGCGGTACGTTCTGGCCGGCGTTCGATGCGGGTGCAAAAACGGCGCAGATTAGCCCGCCGGCCCCGTTCGTCTCGATGACGAACCCGCCTGTATTTCAGGCCAATACGTTCACGCCCGCCAATGGCGACACCTTCGTCGTGGAGAGTCTCACGGCCATTGCCGTGCTCGAGATCAACTTGACCGGAGTGGGAGTCGGGTCGAGCAACTCGGTCGTGCTCGACAGCGTCACCGTTTCGAGCGCGACGATGAACGGCGGCGCGAGTCTCTTCGCGAACGCGTCCGACTGGGCCAGTACGAACCAGCGCCAACAGTTCTTGGGCTCGATCACGCTCCAGGGGATGCGCATACGGGCGAATGGTAGGGTTTTCGGCTCGTCGAGCGTGTCGATCTTCAATGGCTACGCCGACGACAGCGCCGCCGGGGCGCCCTACTTTGCATCGGCCGGGGGAGGGAACACCATACTGCGTTTCATCACCTGGCAGCGGCAAGGTGTCATCATCGTCGGCCCGCATGCCGCGGAGATCTCCGCGGTGAGCTCTGTCAAGGCTTGGAACATCCAGTCGCCATTTGGCGTATTTAACAACACGGCTGGACCGGGACTGACGTTGACCAATTGCTCGTTCAACGCGTCCACCTTCGAGCTGTGGGGGGTGTGCGGGGCGGGCGGCACGCCGGTGCATCTCACGACGGGCAACGTGCTGTACTACCGCGCTCCGCCGCCAGGTCAGGCGAACATGTACCTTATCAATGTTGCGGCCGCTCCGGCTGGGGCGTGGATTAGCTACCTGCGCGCGCAAGCGATTCAGACGTCAGCTCCGACGTTCGACTACTCGGTCGCGCCGCCGGTGTTTACGACGGTGCGAGTGCTGACGCCTGTGAACTTGCAAAACACGAACCTCGGAACGGGCGGCTTGGCTGGGCAGTGGTTCGACCCGCTGTCGGGCTGCGGGATGATGGCGAAGTGAAGGGAGACGTCTACCAATGAAGCGCCGCGGCAACGTCATCAGTCCGGTTGACACGATCAATACCCTCCAGGAGATGTTGGTCGGTACCGACTTCACGGTCGAGGACGGCGAGCTCGTTTACGTCCGGCTAGGCCAGCAGTGGTTCGTCTACCGGGAGAACTCGGGCCTCGTGCCGGACGGCGTGAACGTGATCGCGCCGGCGTACGGCAATGGCGTCTGGCAGATCCTCAACATCGCCGCGGGGCCGCCAGTGCCCCCTCCTGCGTCGGCGCTCGGGCCGTTCAACACGGTGGCGAAAGGGCTTGCGGGGTCGGGCCGGCTGCTCGACGTGACCGCGCTCCAGCTCGCAGGTCTGACGCGCGGGAACGTCGTGTGGGTCGAGAGCGTGAAGGACTTCTGGCGCTGGGACCCGGCCTCGGCGCTGACGGCCGACAACATCACGGTCTGCAACCCGACCGCGAACGGGGTGAACCCGGGCCGGTTCGTTCGCGAGCTCATCGCGGCGCCGGAGTGGATGCTTCAAACGACGTGGATCGTTGATGGCGCCAACTCGACCGCTGTGGCGAGCGACGAGAACGACGGCCTCACCTCGGCGGCGCCGCTCCTCACCGATCTCGAGCGGCAGCGCCGCATGGGACCGACACCGGCGTGGACCCAGCTCGAGTACCACCTCCGGTACATCAGCGACATCACGTACGTGCAGCTCACGGGATACCTGGAGAATTCGACGGTTTTTCTCCACGGCTCCATGACCAACGGGGAGGGGCAGTCGGCGCTGTACAGCGGTACGATCGACGCGCTGGTGGCGGAAGTTCCTGCGACCAACACGCCGTACCAGATTACCTCGAACGGCATTCCGGTCTCGTGGACGGCGTCCGGCCTTCTCGAGACCGGGCCGACCAACGCGCGCGTGCGGGTGACGAGCAACACGATCGGCGCGACCGGGTTTGCCGTGTTCGACCAGGGCGCGAAGCAGGCGCGCTGGACAGAGGTCATGGCCGCGTTGACGTTCACCGCTCCGTTCGCCAACAACAACACGTCACCGGCTCTCGTCAACGGGAGCACCTTCGTCGTCGAACGGCTGACCGACATCAAGTATTTTCACATGGCGCTCTTCGGTCGAGGCATTACGTCGACCGGCGCGGTGGGTACGGTTGTCGCGGAATCGCTGCGTTTCGGCGCGAGCGGGGCGACGGGTGGGCTCTTTTCGTACCAGAGCGGCTGCTCGTTCATCACGAACAGTTGCATTCTGGTCAGTCCTGTCGGCACGTTCGGGGCAGGTCCCGGCAACATCACCCATCGCAGCTCGTGGTTTTGCGGCACGTCGGTAAGCGCGTCGATATTCCTGCCTGCGTTTGGGGCGATCGTGGTGAGCGGCGGCGGGACGGATGCGGTTTGCAACTTCCATGGGCCGAGCGCGGTCAACATCGGGACGGCTCAGCTCCGCAACAACTTCATGTGCCAAAACGGGGTGGTGCGCGTCGAAACGCTCCACCTCACCATCCTCAGCCTGGCTGTCTTCGACCCGCCGGTGGGCACTCAGGTCGGCATCCAGGTCGACGGACCGTCATCGGCCGCCAACTTTTTGGTGGCCGCTCCCCACTGGGGCGGCGGCACCGTGCGCCCGCCTCTGAATGCGTGGTTTCTCTCGAACAATTCCACGCTCTACTACGTCAATTTGACCGGACAGACGCTTGTCGGGTCGACCGTCGACATCGGGCTCGATGCGCAGGGGACGACGACGCCGGCGTTCGACGTCACGACCGGGATCTACACCGCGCCCCGCACGCGGTCGTTCGTCAACCTGGCCGCGACGGTGGCGGCCGGCGGATTCGGCGGAACGATCAAGGATCCGATCGGCGGCAGCTACGTGGGTCTGCTGTAAGCGAAGACTGAAGGAAAAGAAGGACAACCTCGATGCGCAACCTCGTTTCTCCCATCCTCGTCGACACGGCCGCGGATCTCGCGACGTTCGACGCCGCCAAGATGTTTGCCAGCTCGATGGCATTCGTCGCCTCCATGAGCGCGACGGCTCCGTTTCCGGCGCGCTATCGCTTCGTCGCAGGAGCGACCGACACGGACACCAACCAGAGCCAGCTCATCGTGGTGCCGGGGACCAATCCGGCGTCCGGCAAGTGGGTGCGGTGCGATTCGTTCGTCGATTTGATCTTGCCGATTTCGTTCGCCACGCTGGACGAGGCAGTTCTTCTGACGGTGCCCGCCAACGTCTACCTGAAGCCGCTGCCGCCGCCGCAAATGTTTTGGGAGATCACTGCGGTTTGGGCGGGCGGCGTCGCGTCGAAAATAGGAATCTCGTTTACGAACCCGGCGCTCACGGGCGATCCGGGTGCGCTAATGGGAAGCGCAGTGGGCGACGGTCCCTTCGATCCTCCGAGCGACTACCGTGGGACGACGGGGGAGGTGTGGGGCGCTACGCCTAGCATTTTCGGCAACGAAGTCGTGCTGACGCCCACGTCCACGATCATTTTCAATCGGATCGTCAGCGCCTTTACGGAGGGAACGGGCAACGTGCATGCGCCCTGTTTCCTGATGCCGCCCATCCAGACGCCGCAGATCGGCGCCTGAGCAGGGGCTCTTGTCCCGGCGGCCAACCTCCGGTACGATTGTGGCAGGTCCGTCGAGCTAGGCGCCGGCCCCAAGGGAGCCATTTTGGCGGAGTCGGACGGCAACGTGGAGTACGGCTGGGCGCCGATATTCGGGGAGAACCCGGATGCCGGATTCACCGGTCTCGGCGCGCCGTCGCTGCTCGGTCCGCCGCAGTTTGCGCCGCCTCCCCGGCAGATGGCACCCGTCGTGCGGCCGCCGCCGATCGTGCAGTCCGAGCCGCCACCGTTTCGTCCCGCGCCGCTTCAGGCGTACGGTGGCATGGGCGACTTTGGCGCTGCAGCTCCAGCGCCGCCCGTGGCCACGCCGCCTGTGCCGGAGGAAAACGGGCACACGCTCGGGCTCGCCATCCTGCTCACCGGGATCGGGGGCGCGATTGGGGGCAAATACGCGGGCCTCTTCGGCGGTGCTGCGGGCGCGCTCTACGGCGGGGCGGCCATGAACGCCATTCGCGCGGGCCGGAACATCGTGCGCGGCACGCCGGAGGCGGACAAGGAAGCCATGGTGTCCGCGACCTGGGCGATCATCAGCGCGGGGGTTGCGACGTACATCTGGGTCAAGGCCGAGGGCAAGGGCGGGAAGGGCGGCAAGAAAAAAGGCCACAAGAACCCGGACGAGGACGACGCCGAGAGCGATGACGAAGGGCCCGACGAGGACGAGTCGAGCTCGGACGACGAGGAACAGGAGTCGGAGGAGTGATGTACCCGTTTGGGCAGGACGAAGGGTCGATCACGCAGGCGTTTCAGAGCTGGCCGGCGCTCGTGCCGCCCGACGAGAAGCCGCGCATCGCGGGGATCGTCGCGACGGCCTACGTCGTCGGGGTTTTCGGGGGGGCGCTCTGGGGCGGATGGAAGGGACTTTTGGCCGGCGTGCTCGGCGCGTCGGCGCTCGCGAACGGCATTGGGGCCACGGTCTACGTGAACCAGCCCAATCGGGAGGTCTATTCGAAGCCGGCCTGGATTGCCGGCGGCGTCTCGCTTCTTGAGGCTGGTCTTACGGTGTGGCTCTCGCGTAAAGTGGTCGACCAGCGGGAAGACGAGGGCCGATCGGCCTTCGGGCTTGCGCACTGAGGAGCGAGACGATGGGAGAAGGTGGCGGCTCAGCGCAGCGAGTTTTGGCGGACGCGCAGGCGAGTCTCATCTTCACGATGCGGCCGTACGCAAACTTCGAGGCGGACTACCAGGGGGCGTCGGGTCAGTTTCCGATCATGTTCACCGATCAGGGTGAAGCGCTCGACCCGCAGGCCGGCAAGCCCGGTTACTCGCCGAACCTCGTGAAAGGGTTGCCCGTGCCGATGGGCGCGCGGGTCATGGTCTGGCTTCC
>Ga0137445_1000019_pt1 | contig 19335 bp, 19 predicted proteins | sample EasRivERMGT338_2_FD_104647 | JGI IMG/M metagenome (GOLD analysis project Ga0137445, IMG submission 104647) | Soil microbial communities from meander-bound floodplain in the East River, Colorado, USA - East River MetaG ERMGT338_2 | ecosystem: Environmental > Terrestrial > Soil > Floodplain ...
TTTCTGTACTCCGTAGCTTCGCCGGGGAGCTACCTGACGCTATGATCCGGCGTTGAAAGGGCGGGGGGATCCCAGGCCAGGGCCCCCCGCCACCATGAAAAAGGGGTGAGGGATGAATTACGCGGAGCTGGCGCAAGCGATTTCCGAATGGTCGAACAAGGATTCGATCGACAAGGTTCTTCCTACGATCATCCGGTTTGGCCAGAGGGATCTCGAGGATAATCTGAGGATCCGGCCTATGGAGTACCACCCCACGACGGCGACCGTAGCGGCGGGAGAGGATGCCCTGGCGCTTCCATCGGATTTCCTCGAGATGATTTTCTTCCAGCTCATCAAAGACAACGTGCGCTATACATTCGTGGATCGGGATTCTCCCCTTGTCCTCTACTCGGAGCGACCTTCCGTGATAGATACGGGAGTCCCTTCCAGGGTTGCGCGCGTAGCCGATGATCTCGTTTTCGATGTTCTAACCGATGTCATTTACACCCGCGATTGGGTCTACTACCGGCGCCTTCCCGTGCTGACGAGCTCCACAACTGTTCCGCAGGGGGGTACGGCGCCCAACTCGAATTGGTGGAGCGAGAATGCGGAAAAGGCGTTTCTCATGTCCTGCTTGGACAATTTGAGCCTGTACGTTTCCGGGATCCCCGAAAGCGACAAGAAGAAATGGAAAGAAGCGGCGATCTCCACGCGCGATGATCTTAAATTCAGGGAAGCTCGAGAAGCAACCGGGGGCCATGTTATGCGCTCGGCAAATTGGAAATAGGGGGATGGAGATGAAAAAACTCGCTCTTGTCGTTCTGGCTCTCGTCGTTCTCGCGGTCCCGGCCTTCGGGTTCGACACCTACAGGCAATCGGCGGTCCTCACGGGCGGGGTTGTGACCGACAACACGACGGTTACTTTCACCCTCCGGGCCGGCGTCCCAAAGACGATGTACCTGTACGTTCCGACGATCGACTCCGCGGCGATCGCCTTGAGCTGTTCCGTGGATGGAACGGCCTTCGGCACCATGGCCACGAATTACAGCGCGACGGCGCTCGTTGATTTCACCTATGCGGCCACGACAGGCGGGAAGGTTCTGAAACTTCCGGACATCAGCCCATGCCGGTTCTTGAAGATCACGGCCGGCGCAGCGCAAGCGACCAATCGGACGCTCGTTATCTTTGGAAATTAGGGGAGGGCCCCATGGCGACCTTCAATAAGTTCGATTGCTTCGTCGGGGACCTGGGGCTCAAGCTCCATAACCTAAATACCGATACCCTCAAGGTATATCTAACGAATGTTCAGCCCGTGGCCGGCAACACGGTTTTTGGCACTCCCGCGGAGATCACGGCGAAGAACGGGTACACGGCCGGGGGCGTCGATGTGGAGAACACCTGGGCACAAGTGGCGGGGCTCGGGACGTTAGCGATCGGCGCCGACAAGGTTCTGACCGGGACCATTGCCGACGATGCGACGGGCTTCGGGCCATTTCAGTTCGCCGTCCTCTACAACGACACGGCCGCGGCGAAGAACCTGATCGGCTGGTGGGACCGAGGATCGGCAACGACGGTCCTCCTGGACGAGACGATCACGCTCGACATGACCGACAATCTGGCCACGATTCAGTAATGGCCTTTCTTACCGGATGGACATATCGCAAGGCGATCACCCTCTCGAGGGCATCCGGAGCCGTCACGAATTACCAAATGAAACTTCTGGTTGGAGAATCCTCCGGAGCGACCGGCGAGGATGTGGATTGCGCCGCCCATGTAAAAACAGACTTCTCCGACCTCCGGTTCACGGCGGCTGACGGCACAACCCTTCTGGACTATTGGATCGAGTCCGTTTCCGGCACCACGCCGAATCAGCTCGCTACGGTCTGGATAGAATTCGATTCCATTGGCACCGGGGCGACCACGTTCTATATGTATTACGGGAACGCGGCGGCCACGGCGGTGTCCAGCGGCGCGAATACATTTATAACCTACGATGATTTCGAGCGGGGGTCCAACGGAAACGAGGTAGGCGGGGCCTGGACGGAAGTACAGGGGCAAGCGGAAATATCCACAGAACAGGCATACAGGGGAACCCGGAGCGCGAAACTTGTTGGTGCGGCGACCGCGGCAGCTATGGAGTGCGCTGTAACGAAGTCCGACAATATCTCCGTCAGGTGCCGTATTTACAAAGAGGACGCGGCAATCCTGAGCATCACCCACGGGGATGGAACCAACCGCATGACGTTGCAGTACGACGCCAGCGAAAATATAAATGTATACGATGGGGCGTCCTTCGTGGACACCACGGCGAATATCACTCCCGACGCCTGGCAGTTGATGGAAGTAAATGATTTCGTGTGGGCCACGCCAAGGGTGGACGTATGGCACAACAATACAAAGATAAAAGATAACGCCGATATTAGTTTCCTTTCCGGAGTGATTGCGAATCTGTTCCGGTTCATCGGCGATGGAAATGCCGGGAGAGATTGTTGGGTAGATGATTTTATCGTCAGGAATTACCGTACGGTTGAACCCGCTTGGGGATCGTGGGGTGCAGAAGAAAACAATATACAGCATTACACCTTGGCGCTCGAATCGGCGTCTTTCTCTATGACCGGAGTGGCGCTTCGGCTTCTGAATAATAAAAAGATTATTGCCAGCCCGGGGGCTTTCTCCATGATCGGGAAAGACATGGGGATTCCGAAATCGTACCCCCCGTTTTCTCTCGAGCCCGGGTCTTTCGCCATGGTCGGAGCGGATCTATCCATTCGGCGTCCGGTGAGCTATATGAGGATGGATCCGGGGTCCTACCAAGTAAACGGCGCTCCGGTCGATATTAAGTATTCCTGGTACGACGGCGAGGCGGCGGCGAACTACCAATTTCGGAAGCAGCGGAGGACGTTCTGATGAAACGCCTATTTCTTCTTATCTTTGCGATTCTTGCCTTCGGTGCGGCGATCGCCTTTGCGGTCCCGCTGACGCCGGGAAGCGGCCCGTTCCCTGGCCCGATCCGTCAGACAACGACATGGCACTCTACCGGGGGATTCCAGCTTTCTTCTACCACCATCACGATCGGCTCAAGTGCGACCTGGTATCCGATCCACAACGCCACGGACAATTTGTGGGTGCAGATCGACGGGAACGGCTTCACCGTAGCAAACGACAACATCACGGCCTTGCACAAGGGGGATTTTCACGGCCATTTGACGATCGCCGTTTCCGGCACCAGCGGAGACGATATTTTCGTCCGGGCCTTCAACGTCACCGACAACACGGCAACAGGGAACCCGATCGGTGTCACCGTCACGGGAGCGGCGAATTTCCAGAATATATCCCTCCCCCTCTACCTGAATGCGACCGCGGCCAACAAGGTTTTCAGGTTCGATATCATGAACAATACCGCGGGGCGCAACGTGACGGTGCGAAGCGCGGTGTTTCAGGTTTTCTATCTCCACGATTAGGGAGCGGCCATGATTGCTTTCGTCCGGTACACAACGGGGCTCGGAGACGCGGCGATCTACGCGAGGCTTCGGAACGCCGTCGGGGAGTTTTGGGATTTCGTTGGCCTTGCCTGGGTGACGCCGATCACCACCGATTGCAAGGCGTTTCTCACGGAGTACACGGACGGGGATCCCTCGACCTCCTATTTCGCCGCGGATATCGTCGTTCCGACCGATGATGTTTACGCGATCGAAGTAGTTTTGGCCTCTGATGGGACGGCCCTGGGCTTCGAGTCCACTCGGGACGCGATCATTCGCGGGGGGTATGTTCCGGAAACCGGCCTTGTTGTGGCTGACGGATCGAATTCGATCATCTCCTTCAAGACCGACCTCGCCTCGACCACGGATAATTACTGCGTCCCGAATTTCGTGAAGTTCATCGACGGGGCCCTCATCAATCAGACCCGAAAGATCGCCGGCTACGGGGGAACGTCGAAGCTGATGCTCGTAACGTCCGGTTTCACGGAGATCCCCACGGCCGGGGATCGGTTCGTCATCATCAATCAGTAGGGGGAAGCCATGGCGATTGTGAGCGGAGATTTGCGGTTTCACCTGACGGGAGGCGCGGCGAACGCGGATCCGTCCCTGTCCCTCGGCGGGGTGATCTCGAGCGTACAGCTCACCGACGCGACCCTCGAGAACCTGTTCGACAACGTATCTCCCGCGCAAGCCCTGGCCGGCTGTACCCACTACCGGGCCCTGTCGTTCAAGAACGCCTCCGCGCTGACGGCTTACGGCGCCGTGGTGTTCATCTCCCAGGAAACGACCTCGGCCGACACGACCATCGAAATCGCCTACGATTCGACCGGGACGCAGAGCATCGTCAACGAAACGACGGCGCCGACCGGCCTTTCCTTCTCAACGCCCCTTTCCTTGGGCGCAGGGCTGGCCCTTGGAGACGTAGTGGCAGGAGGGGTGGCAAGGATATGGTTCAAGCGGATCGTCGCGCCAGCGGCCGCGCAAGCCTCGGATTCGGGCAAAATCACGTGCACAGTTGGCTCAGCACCCTAACCTTTTTGTTCCCGGGGGAGGTTTTCCAGCGTTGTTGAGATTCGGTGTCGGACATAGGGCAGCGGCCGTAGTGCCCAAGGGAACTGTTGCAGTTTTGGCAGAGAACACGATAACCGGGGGGATATCCGAGTTTCTTGAGATATGTTATGAGCTTATTGCCGTCTCTTGCGCCCTCTGTTATGTCTTCTCCATTTATGTGGTCCATGGAAAGAAACTCGAATGGATGTGGACCGCATGGTTTGCCATGATGATCGCAAGAACATATAAGTCCACCATAGGCCATAAAAGCTTTTATGCGCATATTTTTATTATAATTTCTTTTATATTGCCTCTCCTTTTCCATCCATTCAGGGTTAATCATGTGTTTTTTTCTATATTCTCTTTGTCTATTATTGTAATAATCTTTTCGTTTCTCCCTATATATTTTGCTCAGCAAGCGGGTTTTTTCCGGGGTCCCCGGCTCATGAGAGGGGGAATTTCTGTAGATAAGTGCGCAAGATCGAGAGCAATACTTGGAAGTTTCTTTTTTTGTCTCAAACGATTTTCGACATCGTGGACAAACGTACGCGAATATTTCGGCAATTTTTGCTCGTATTCTCGGCATTGGAGTATGATATGGTATAACATGAAGAATGTCAATACCATTGGTTTCATGCCATGAGTTATTTTATATTACGCGACGAATTCCAGGTATCCACAGAAAAATCATATAGTTATTATGTTCTTACGGGTGTTTCTTCTGAGCGGAACTATCTCTGGTCTATATATGCAGGGGTTTCAAGGGAATGGGAGATTGATTGGTATACCTTGGCTTATATTTCCCGGCAGTTCACGATCATGTGGGAGATCGCTCACTACATCGCCAGGGAATTCAATTATTTATGGGGGGTAGCCCTCACGTTCAGCTCGAAAATGAGATACAGCTTCACCATGGCGAAGATCACCACGCGCTTCTTCCGGAGCTCTCGTCATGGCGGTTGAGCTCAATATCGTCCTGTCAGCGGAGCTCTCCGGGAGGAAGGCAATCCGTCTCTCCTGGACGGCCGAACAGAACGCGAATTTTGAGATTTTCTGGAAATCGAACATTCCGGCTGGCCAAGAATATGCGCTCCTTGCCTCCACGAACGCCTTTGAGTACACCACGGCCGACCTCGAGCCCTCGAAAATCTATCAGTTCTACGTCCGGGGGTGGATCGGGGAACAATTCTTCATCAGCAACGCCGTGGAGCTTTTCGTGTCGTGCGGGAAAGGGGTCGTGTTGACGGGGGGAGAAACAGACGAGCCTCCCTGTCAGCTCGCTATTGTTGGACGCGCCCCACTTGCGCCTCTTGGGATAATCGGGAATGTGGCCTGTTTTACGCAAGATCCAACAAACAACGATTCGTTTTACTTTCTTGAGGCTTTTGCTTCTGTTGTGGATGGGTCCACCGATCATAGATTATGGAAATTCACTTGGCCATCTACAATGTTGTTGATAGCCACAATTACAGATACGGGAGTAAACGCACAAGGCATATTGCAAACCACAATCTCTAAAATCTCCTATAATCCATCGTCTGGCGCTTATAATATTGCTTTTGCGTTTGCAAACGGAAGCCCGTTTGTAGAGGAAACAGTCATAATTGACGTTAATCTTTCAACCGGAACAATTTCCAAGATGACAACCCATGTTCCAGGGATTTTAACAAGACAAATGTTTTCATTTGTATCGGGAGTAGATTTGTATTTCTGCTGTTCTGGCCCACCACTTACGGGCCCTGCATCCGCATATTCCATAAAAAAACTTGCAGGATCTCCTGTTGGAGACTTGGCCGGAATGGAAGCAGGATCAACAGGTACGGGATTTTATAGTCCATTGTCCAGCGGAGGAAATTTTTTATATATAGGATCTGCCTGGAAAGCAATTGATATGGTATCTCTTGTAATAACAAATCCGGCTCCGGTGTCTCCGAGTTTTATTGATATATATGGTGGTGGCACTCCAACGCAAGTTAAAACTCTCTCTGATTGGAGGTTTAGATTTGCCAATTCTGCTACCGATAGATGTTTTGTCGCTTGGAATTGTGTAACTGACGCGGAATCAAGTGCAATCGTCCAATCAATAATAGCCGGAAGTGTAACGTCTTACAATTGGGGATTATATCATAAAACAAATCATAGTATCATGGTTTACGGAAAAGGTGAGGACGGGAAAAGGGTTTATATAAGCAAGTTACTGTATAATCCATCGGTTATTGTCTATGGGACGAAAAGCATTGTAATAGATGGTGGCGTTAATTTACAAGTATCAGATTGCCATTTTGCCTATCCATACGTTTATGTTTTTCACCGGCTCGGTGACAATGGCCAATGTGTAACGAAATTGTGTAATGGGGTGGCATAATTGGACACCATAATCAAGTCACCGATCGAGCGATTCCCGATCAAATTCAATTTCGCCGTGGATCTAATCACGGGGGAAACGATCTCCACAAGGACGGTTACTTGCGTCTCCGCGGCCACGGGGGTTTCGAGCGCGGCGACGATCATCGACAGCGAGGCGACCGTCGATTCGGATGTGGTCGTGGTCTTGAAGGCTGGCACGGAAGGCGACGAGCACAATATCCAATGCGTGATCTTCACCAGCAAGGGGAACCGATACCAGCGGGACCTCCTTTTGATGATTCAGTCCGTCGTGACGGACTCCTTCGACAAGCAACCGTCCGATACCTTCTCGTTCGATCTCGATTTCACCAGGCGCCTTGAGGCGGGAGATACGCTGGCGTCCGTCGTGGGAGTGGGGACGAAGGAATCGGACGGGACCGACGTTTCGGCCACGGTCGTTCCCTTCCTCGAAGTGATCTCCCCGAAGGCGGGAGTCCGGGTAGCTGTTGGAGACGATGGAGAGACGTACCTTGTCCGGGTCCAGGGGACCACTACTGCGGGGTACGTCTACGAAAAAATCTTCCGGATGAACGTCCAGGAGCGCCCATGAGCGTCGAGACGCATACCGTCAGAGACACCGACAAGGGGCTCGTCCCGCAACTTCCGACCTCGAAGGTGATTTGGTCGATCGGCCGGAATGTGCGCTTCACTCCGGGATACGCGGGAAAGGCCCTCGGGAAAACGTACCTGACAACCGCAGACGGGGCCCTGCCGATCCGGGACGCCTTCACGTTCATAGGTACGGACGGCGCGGTGAGGACGATCGTTTGCTGCGATACCCAGGTGTTCGCCTTCAATGCCGATTTCAGCGCGGCCTCGGACATTACGCCGGCGATCACGCCCACGGGCGGCGCCTCGGACTTATGGCAGTTTGCCCTGGTATCCGGCCTTCCGATCCTGTCGAACGGGAAGAACGCCATCTGGAAGTGGGCCGCGTACAACACGATCCTAACGCCGCTTTCCGGAGCGCCGACGTACGCGAAGCGGATCTCGAGTGTCCTCCATCGGCTCGTCGTGTCGAACATCAGCGAGGGAGGGTACGCCTACACGGGCCGCACCCGATGGTGTGAGCCCGGGAACCCGGAGAATTGGACGATCGGAACGGACGGGAAAGCCGGATACTTCGATATCATTGATTACAACACGATCGCCTCCGCGCTGGCGAACATCATCGCGCAAGTCACCCACGGCGAGAGGATCTTCTATTTTACGGAGCGAGGGATATGGGTTTCCGACTTCTCCCAGGTCACGAAGCAGTTTCGCATGATCGACCAGGAAGCGGAAATCATGGGGCCCAGGGCGGCTTGCCGTCTACGGGGCCATGTCTATTTCATCGGGAAGCGGGACATCCATCGGACCTCCGGGCAGCTCACGGAGGATATCGGCCTTCCGATCAGGGACGAGCTGTTCAAGGGCGTCAACGTGAGCGCCATGGCGACGGCTTTCGCCTTCCCGATGCTGTCCACCGGGGAAGTGTGGTTCTGCGTCCCGATGGGCTCGAGCACGGTCCCGGATACCGCTTTCGTCTACAACGAGGAATTGAAGAATTGGACGATCCTCGATGTGAATTTCTCCTGTCACGCCGATTCGGGCACAACGGCGATGCCGGCCGAAATCGTGGGAAATGCAAACGGCGATCTTCTGCGCCTCGATTACGGCGACAACGATTTCTCGGCCTCGGCGTACCAGGCGATCGACGGCCGGCTCGAGTCCGGGGATATGAGCTTCGATCATCCGAACAGAATGAAGGTGATCGCGGAAGTGATACCGGACCTCAAGGAACAGACCACCGTTTGCGAATTACTCGTACAGGTGGGCGTCCGGAACCGGCTGGCCGACGATATCAAATGGTCGGATCCCGGGGCCTTCACGATCGGCTCGTCGGAGAAGGTCGATTTCAGCGGCTTCCGGAAGGAAGGGAAATGGGTCCGTGTGCGGTTCTACTCGAATCAGAAAGATACACCTTGGATGTTGTCGGGCTACACCATAAACTACGAACTCAGGGGGACAAGATGAACAGCGGAAACGTGCTGCAAATGACGCCGAAGGTCGATCCGGGACAGGGGAACGCGCAGCTCATCCTGGGGCTTCTTCCCTGCCAGAATCAGTTTCTCCTGAACGCCGTGGCGCCCGTGATCCTCCCGGGGATCAAGGAACTCGCGGAGGCGTCTCTCGGGGAATTCACGGCGTATCAAGTGATGAACGATATCCTCTACGGCGCGAAGCAGCTCCACCTGGGGTACGCCGATCGGACGGGGATCAAGCCGGAACAGTTCCAGGAGACGTTCGCCAAGAAGCTGATGGAGCCGGCAAAGGATTTTGTGGGCTTCTCGGTGATCGAACCCCTCCGGAACGCGGGATTTCATATCTTCGCGGTCTACATCATGCCGGAATTCCGTGGGTCGAACATGATGAAAAACGGCCTCGAATATCTCGAGGCAGAGGCAAAGAAGATGGGATCCCCGTATATTTCCCTGTCCACGGCGCACGGAAACGGGATCGCGTTTTCTGCCCTCGGATACGTCGAAACATACTCGAATTACCGGAAGCAGCTCAACAAGGAGTAGCCCATGTTCCTGTGCGGATCGCATCGTAAGCTGTTCGCGTTTCTCGAGGAATCCCCCTCGAGGCGGGATCGGTTTGAGGATCGGTTCGCTTGCGAAGGCGGCGGCGGGGGCGGTTCGCAAGACATGGTGACGATGACGAACCTCCTGCCGACGTACATCCCGAACATTCAGTCCTGGGCGACGGCTTACATCCAATCGGCTATGGACATGGCGGGATCCCCGGGGAATTTCACGGAGTATACCGATCCGACCTATGCGGAGCAGAACGCGAACGAGCTTGCAGGGATCGCGGCGCTTGCCCTCCGGGGGACCACGGGAGCGGCGATCGAAGCCTACGGGAAGGATTATCTCCGGGACCTGTACGACGGCTTGAAGCTCAACACGAATTCCAAGATCGCGGCACATTACGGGAAAAGGATCGAGGCGCTTCTCGAGGAATTCGATGATTCGGTCATGCCGATCATTCAGCACCAGCACGTTTTTTCCTTCGGGGGTAGCGACCACAATATCGAGGAAGCGAAAGCGGCGAAACGGATGATGGCGAAGATCAACGAAATCGCCCTCATGTTCTACGAGGATTATATTCAGGAGCGCCAGCTCATGCACCAGGGGATGGCTCACGCGACCCCATACGGGCTTCAATGTATCCGGGACGGAGAGATGCTGCGTCAGGCCGGCGCCTACGAGCGAGAGTACAACCAGGGGGCGCTTACCGACGCTTGGGATCATTACAACGAAGTGCAGATCCTCCCGATTCGGAACCTCGACATTCTCGGGAACGCGGTCAAGTCAATCCTTTCGACTTCAAGGACGCAGACCGTTCAATACCACAAGCCGTCAGCTATTTCTCAGATTGCCGGCTTTGCGATCACGGGGCTGTCCCTCTATTCGATGTACTCCGGAACTTCGCGTAACCCATACAGCAACCCCACGGCGGCGGGGGCTCAAGCCGCGGTGAAGGCATATTCGGCCGAAAATATGGGATTTGATCGGAATAATCCCGAAATGATAGGACAATAGAATGTCCACCAATACCGTCGTTGCCGTCCCGACCTGGGCCCAAGATTATGTGAAGCAGTACGGGCAGATGGCCTACGACCTCTGGAATCAGCCGGCGCTTGTGGCCTATAGCGGGTCGATCGTCGCGGCGCAGCCACAGAACGAGGCTGACGGGATCCAGGCGCTTGCAATCCGTGGCGCCGGGGGCGATGAAGTGATCTCGAAGGCGACGGCTTTCATCCTCGATGTGATTCAGGGGAACCGCCTCGCCGGGACGAAGCAGGAATTCATCGACGCTCTCGCGCTTGTCACGGGAAATTCCACAACCGACTTCGCATCGGTGAGCTCGAGGATCGGGAAGAAAGCACGGTACGTCGGGGATCCGGATGGAACCTTCCTCGCGCAAGCCCTCGCTGCGGCGTACCCCGCCCTGTTCAACGCCCGGGTCAGCGCGGCGGTCTATGCCGACAATTATTCGAAGGAGCGGGTGTTCCTCGATCATGCTCTTTCCTACGGCGTGGAAATGGGGAAGCATCCCGTCATCGACGCGGAGACGCTTCGGAAGGCGGGGCTTGCGAACCGGGAATATCTCCAAAACTCCTACGTTCTGAATCACAAACTTTTTATCGAACAGCAAGAAATGTCCGTGGCGAACCTCGAGATTTTCGGGAATATGCTCCGGGCCCTCACGGGAAGCCAACAGACCACAACCTCGACCGATCCGAAATCGAACAAGGTAATGGGAGCCGTTGGCGGGGCGATGACAGGCGCGATGATTGGGTCGTATTTTGGGCCGTGGGGAACGGCGATCGGATTTGTCGTGGGTGGGATCGCCGGCGCATTATTCGGGTAGAAGGGGGAGGGGTATCATGCCTAACGCAATCGCTGGGGTTACGAAACCGAATCTTTTTCAAGATTGGTATAACATCGCGGTCAGGCCGCGGATCGAAGGGAATACGAGCTTCACCGGCGCGCGGAAGTTTCTGGACGAAGCCGGCCAGCCGTTGCCCCCAGCTCCCGCAGCGGAACCGTTGAGTCAACCCCCGGCGCTCAATGCACCCACGGCCTTTCCTGCTACGGACACCCCTCCCGCGGATCCGGGAACAGAAGTGGCACCCCCCAGCGCGCCAGGAGCAACGATCATTGACAGTCTCAAGTCGGGAGTAAAAGCTGTAGGCGAAGGCGTCCAGAATCTTTCCCAGCCGGCGAAAATGGGGCTCCTTGGAGCTGGGCTTACGATGATGGCAACCCCTCCCCGAACGGTCCCCTATACAAATACGGAGATCATGGGGAGAGCCGGTTTGGGGGGCTTGTCGATCTACGAGAAGGCGCTCGAGGATAAGCGGAAAGCGGATCTCATGACGCAGACCGCGGAAGAACATAAAATCACCCAGGAGGATCGCAGACAGGCGAACCTCGATCGCGCGCAGTATTACAGGGACACGGCCGAAACGAGGAAACAGAACGCCGATACGCTGGAACTTCAACGAGAGGCGACCACGGCGTACAAGGAAACACTCAAGGAGAACGCGGATCTTCTCCGGGCGCCTGTCCCGGATGCCGTTTGGGACTCGATGGGGAAACCGGAGCTCAAGGGAAAAGGAATCACCGGGAACCAATTCAAGGAATACGGGCTGGGGAATCTCAACCGTCCCTCGCCAGATAAATTCACAACGAGCGACGATGGAACCGTGACGGTCATCCGGGACGGCAAGCCGATCGCTCAATTTCACGGCATGGGAAAGACCAAGACGCCCCCGGCCGGCGCGAAGGGCGGCAAGCCGACGAGCCTCGCGGAGAGAATGGCGCTTGCGGAGAAATCCTGGCGCCAGGATGAGGCGAACAAGGGGAAAGAACCGTCCGTAGCTGATATCGCAAAGCGCGCGCAAGAGCTCTTTCCTCCCGCGGCCGTCCAGACCGCGGCGGCGAAGAAGAAAACATCCAGCTTGCGCCCGGGAGCGGCGGGAGCGGCGCCGGCCGGCAACAAGCGGGTCAAAATGCCGAATGGCGAGGTTTGGGAATTCAACGCCGTTGGGGATCGCGTGAAATGAGCGCCTACGATGATGCTTTGAAGGCTGGTGGGGTTGCTGTAGCGGAAACCCCATACGAACAGGCCCTCAAAGCCGGGGGCAAGCCCTACGATCCGGGGGTCCTCGATCGCGCTGGTGAGCTCGCCCTGAATGCCTGGGATGCAGCTCGAAGCGCGGTCAAGGCGATCAACAAAACCGCGGCCGGCGAAGTAGATGTATCAAATATCGTAGCCCCTCCCCTCGCGCCGGGAGCGGAAGCTCCGGGAGATCCGGACCTTGCTTGGGGTATGCCGGCGCCAACGTCTTTCGCGGAAGTGAAGGCCGCGGGAGTTTCTGCGGCCGCTTTCCCGGGGGATCTCCTTGCGTCCACGATCGCCGGCTTGACCGGGATCACGGAGTTGGCTACGGGCGGCGGCTTGGAGAAGGCGGGAAAGACGATCGAGGCAACGACCGCCGCTTTGTCTCCCACGGCCGCGGTCCAGCCGCTTCTGTCCGAAGAAACGAAAGCGGCCCAGGCGCGGCAGATGACCGCGGTAGGCGCGATGATCCCCCCGGGTGGGGTAGTGGCTCAAAGCGCGGAGGCTCTTGGAGTCGATGAAAAATATACTCCGCTGGTGGAAGCCGGGACGAACATCCTGGCGATCGGCGGTCCTACGGCGTGGCATTTCGTCAAGCCGAGCGTCCTGAAAGCCCTTGGGCCCGATCGGCTCTACAACGACCCCAAAGTGCGGCCGCTGGGCGAGGTATTGAGGGAAGAAGTTGATGGCGGGAGGCTTTCCCCGCAAACCGCGGCCGATATAGTCACGGCCGTTTGGCAGACCGGGGATCGGTATGGGATCGCCTTCCAGGACCCGAATTGGCTGGGAAAGGTGTTGGGAGCGGAATCTCCGCGGTATGCCGGCACGGTTCGAGCCAAAGGACCGGCGAAGCTGGGCCCTGCCCCCGGTCCTGAACCGACTCCCGGCCTTCCTCCGGGGCCTGTACCGCCTCCGGGCCCCCCTGAATTGACTCCCGGGGGGCCGCTACCTACCCCCATGCCGGCGAAATTCCCGATCAAGCCCGGGGTGGACTTTCAAGAAACCTGGCCGACGCCCCCCTCTCGAGCTCTCCCCGAGGGGTCCGGGGTGGGGATCTGGAACCAAGCGACCGGGGGACGCCCTGGGACGGTCATCAACCCGAATCTGCCCGTCAAGGGCCGTCCTGGCCAAGCTTGGGTCGCTCCACCGTCGAATTTACCCCCGCCAGCGCCCCCAGCGACCCCTGTAGCGGCCGCGCCCCAGGAGGCGCCCCCTTCCCCTATTTTGGCGCCCGAAGCCCCAGCGGCCCCCACAGCGGCGCCAGGGACCCCGGAATTTTACAAAGCCGAGGCCGACCGGCTGGGAGTCAAGTTTGTTCAAATGTGGGATATGGGCGGTGGCATGGCTCCGGTCCCCATGTTCGAGGGGGGACCAGGGATCGGGAACATCAATCTCAAGCCCGGGGAATCACTCGAGCAGGGAATCGCCCGGAACAAGGCCGTTTGGGAGAAGAAGAATCCCCCGGCGCCCCCTCCCGCTTCAATCCAGGCGGTAGAGACGCCAAAAGCGGTCAGCAAAAAATTCGAAGATTATAAGCTGTACGACAACGTAGAGGTTCAAAAGAACGGGAAGTGGATCCCTGCGGTCATCGTAGACAAGGTTCAATCCTGGCACGACAAGGGGCCGATGGTCTATACGACGGAAGGCCATGTACTCGAGAAAGATATTCGCCCAGGAGAGGGAGTCCAGATACCGGAATGGAAGGTTGTAAGACACAAGGGAGAGGCCGACAAGGTTCCGAATTATTGGTTACAGGATCAATTCGGACGGTGGAAAGGTGAGCCTCCGATCGAATACAAGACAAAGGCCGAAGCCGAAGCGGCCGGTGGGATTAAATCGACTCCCGGCCAGAAGTTTGAGGAAGTCCGGAAGGAAAAGGTTTCCGCAAAACAGAAGGCCATGAATCAAACCCCGATCGCCCGGGTCCGGAAGGGTGGCGGGATCAAATGGAATGATGCGATCGCCGGGGAGATACGGACCTATGCCAGCCGCAAGGAAGGCGGGAACAAAGCGACGGCCCTCCAAATGCTGTTCCGGCGCCCGGACAAGAATCCGAAGGGCTACGCGAAGGCGATGGGCTGGGACGCCTGGATACAGACGTTCGCCCAGGATGGGACCCTACCGGCCGATGCCGGCATCGGGGATCTGTTCGACCTCCTACTCGAGAACAAGAAGGGCGCTGGGGCTGGCGTCAAGTCCGTTGATGAGGAAAAGCTCGCGGCCGAATTCGAGCAAGGGAAGGAAAAGCGAGAAGCCGAAACAAAAGCAGCGGCAAAAGCGGAAACGGAACGGAAAGCCGATTTGCAGAAAGAGCTGGATGAAGAACGCGCGGCGATCCAGGCCGAAGGGCAAGGAGAGCTCGAGGAAGTGCCGAAGGATAAAAAGATCATCAGCAAGGCACAAGCTGAAAAGATGGTGGCGAAAGATCCTTCTACCGAAAACGCCGGCGAGACTCCTGATGGTAGAAAACTAACGATCGGTCCAAGTCCCGCTGGTGGAACGGCCGTGTTGAGAGACGGAAATCTTGTGGGAATTTTCCACGGATCAGACGGCCCAGGAAAGGCGAAACGATTTGCGGAGGGGCTGGCAGAGGGAAAAACGACGAATGAAATGAGCGATGCCCTTGCAAAAGAGAAGGGCCAGCCGTTCAAGCTCGAGACGGAAGAAGCTCCCACGGCCGAGGCGCCGCTGATCCCCGAGGTAGCCGGCGAGCAATCCGAACTGTTCCCGGGCGAGCGCGCCAAGATCAAGCTCCCCGAGAAGCCAGCGCCAGCGCCCCCGCCCCAGGGTGGGCTATTCGGCCCTCCGAAAAAGCCGGGGATCCTGGACAATGAGCGGGGAGCCGTAAATCTTGATTTCCTTGTGGCGATGGTGGAAGCCGGGGATCATATCCGGCTGGGGGTGAAACGGCTTCTGTTCCCGACCGGGATCTCCGCGAAGCATTTGACCGCGGCCGAGATCATATCCAGCAAGGTAGGACGGATGAACCGCGCGGCGTCGATGGCGGTAAACGTCCTGAAAAAAGACCGGAGGATGTTCGACAAGCTGGGGGTGAATAACGAAAAAATCCCTCTGAAAAACAATACCGGCGTGAAATTCATGTCCGATATGTCCGTTGGACGGACGATGACGCCTGAAATGCAGAAGATCGCTGACAAGGCAACCGCGCTGTTCCAGAACCGGATCAAGCGGCTGGCAGCGGCCGGCGCGCCGATGGCGAAGGTCCGGGAGAATTACTTCCCGGGAATGTGGAAAGACAAGACCGCGGCGACGGCCTTCCTATCGAAACGACCCTTCAAGGGTGGCGAACAGTTCCGGAAGGAAAAGGTGTTCCAGGACATCATGGACGGGATCGATGCCGGCCTCGAGCCGATTTCGAATAACCCGATCGACCTGGTACTCCTGAAATTGAACGAAATGGATCGCTCGATCATGGCAAACGAAACCCTCCGGGAACTCGAGGGCCGGGGCCTGATCCGCTTCAAAAGCATCTTCAAGGAAATGCCCGAAGGCTTCAAGAAGATTGATGACAAGTATGGAACGGTCTTTGGGCCCCCGCACGTTGCGGTAGAGGAATACATCGACCAACACCTGTACGACGGGCTTCTCAAGATTGCGGAGTCCCTGGGGATCAAGCACGAACGGAAGATCAACGCCGGCCGCGGCGCCCTGGGCTGGGCGATGCGGGGGACCAAAGAGATCGTTACGCAGTTCGCCACGGAGATAACCGTCCTGGCGCATGAGATCAGTCACCAGCTCGATTTCAAGTACGACCTTTGGGACAAGATCGTTCTGCAAGCGGAAGGGCTGGGAGCAAAAGGCAAGCCGACAAAAGCCGCTTCGCAGAAGCAGCGCGGCTTGATTATGAAGGAGCTCCGGGCCCTGTCCGACCTGAAATGGGAGGGCCAGCCGGCGAGCTCGAGCCACAAGGCATACGTCCGGAAGAAGGTCGAACAGATGGCCCACCTTCTCGAAGCGTACATCCATGCCCCGGAGCGATTCAGGGACGTAGCGCCCACGGTATACGAGAGCTTCGATAAATTTCTCCGCGAGATGCCAGAGCTCAAGGCATTTACCGCGGTCAAGCCCGGGCTGACCCTGACGAGACTCGAGAACGAGAAGGGGCTCCCTGGATTCCCGCTGATCGGGCATCGCGTGGCGACGGAAGCCGTTGCCGATGTGCTCAACAATTACCTTTCGCGGTCCATGTACAACAATCCCTATTTCGGGTTGCTTTGGAAGGGTGTCATGGCCAGCGCGAACACGCTGAACCAAACGCAGTTGGGCGTTTTCAGCGGATTCCACGGCGGGTTTACATCCTTCGAAGTGCAGATATCCGCGGGAGCGAACGTCCTCAAGGATATATGGGGGGTGTCCCTGGGGAACCGGACGGGCGCCCAGCTCGCGCATACCCTCGGGCATTGGCCGAAGGCGATGGGATCTACCGCGCGCCTGGGATCGAAGCTCTTGAAAGAGTGGGACCAGCCGGGGACCCAGGGGGCGAAGCTCGCGCAGATCGCGGAGGCCGCGGAGCTCGCCGGCGCGAATTTCAAGCTCGAGCAAGGCTTGAGGACGGAACAGACCGAAAAGATGATCCAGGATTGGTATTCGGAACACAAAGTCCGGGCGGTCCTCCGGTCCCCGATCTCTCTCTTGGAGCTGGGAGCGAAGCCGATCATGGAGTGGCTGGTCCCGCGGCAGAAGGCCGGGGTGTTCGCGGAGCTCGCCGGGAGGATCATCGAACAGAACCCCGGGAAGCCGTTGAGCGAACTTCGGCCGCTATTCCGTCAAGCCTGGAACCGTGTCGATGCGAGACTCGGCCAGGTGGCGTACAACCGGCTATTTATGAACAATACGGCAAAGAACATCATGCAGGGGCTCATCCGGGCCCCGGGCTGGACGGGTGGCACGATCGCGGAAGTTGGGGGATCCATCCCCGACACGGTTCGATTCGTGAAGGAGTGGTATACAACCGGGGAGGCGCCGAAAAACATCCCTGATCGCGTTGCCTATACGCTCTCCTTGTTGCTCACAACGGCCCTGGCGAATGGACTCCTGACCTACGCTTTCACGGGGGAAAAGCCCGAAGGAATGGATTATTGGGCTTTCCGGGATGGCGGCGTGGACGAATACGGAAAACCCACGCGATTCTTGCTCCCGACCTACATGAAAGATGTGTATGCTTGGTACAAGAAGCCGAAGCATACCGCGGTTGCCAAGATTCATCCCGCCCTGTCGGTGGAGCTCGAGATCCGGCGAGGAACTGATTATTACGGAACGCAGATTGCGAATCCCGAAGATAATTGGTTCGCCCAGCAAGTGTCGGACATGAAGCATCGCGCGAAGGCTTTCGTTCCCTTCTGGATGAGGGGAACGGCGAAGGTTATAGAGCGCGAGGGGGGCTGGAAGGAAGCGGCGAAATCTCCCCTCAAGACGGTCGCGCCCCTGGTGGGGATCATGCCGGCAACCGCGGCATACACCCGGACGGAAGCGGAAAAGCTCATGGGGGAAATGGGCCAAGCGCGCCGGCCGCTGGGGGGATCTACACAAGATGAAGCCGATTACGCGAAGCTCCGGGCCCGGACGCTCCGGTTGCTCCGCTTGGGGAAGAAGTACGAGGAATTCCCGAATGACATGAAGGAAGCCCTCGACAAGCTCCCGGAAAACAAGCTCGAGCTGATCGAGAAGGAAGCCGAAACTACCTGGCTGTCCTCGAGGTTCAACCGGAGGACGGTCAATGAGAAGATCCGGGTTTGGAAGGTGATGAGCCCGAAGGAGCGCGCGGAAGTTGCCGATGTGTTCTGGACGGCAATCGACAAGCACTATGACGCGATGGATGACGATGACCCGGAAAAAGAGCTGTTCAAGGAGAAGGTAGAAAAAGCCAACGCGGCCGCGGAGAAAAACAAATGAGAGAGACGTTTCAATCGGCACTCACGAATCTTCGGGGCTGGGAGGGTTTTGCAGACAACGATCCGGACGATCCTGGGGGCGAAACGCAGTATGGGATCTCCCGTCATTACCATCCGGAAATGTGGGTGAACGGCAATCCCCCGTCCTGGCCCCAAGCGGAGCTGTTCTATCATAAATTGTGGGTTGCCAACGGATGCGACGATCTCCCTTCGCCCGTGGATTGGATCCACTTCGATTCGTGCGTCAACCCCGGGCCTTCCGCGGCCAAGGGGTTTCTCATGTTCAGCGCGGAGCACAAAATCCCGAATCGGCAAGCGGTGGAGTACGCCCTCCTGCGGATTCGATATTACATAAGAGCGGTGAAGAAGCGCCCGGTGTCTCTCAAGTATCTGGCGGGATGGACTTCCCGGACGCTGGACTTCCTCGAGCGGAGCGTCATCAATTCCTGGGACATGGAGGTACTATGAAAAAGCTGTTTATTCTTCTCGCGCTGGTGGTCGTGTTCTTTGGGACGAACGCGGAGTCGTTCTTCCTTCGGCTGGATCCGGTGAAAACGTACACCGACAACACGGCGATCGAGCCTCAATTCACCGTGACGTATGATGCCTGGGTAGACGGGAATATCCTGGCGCTTGGATTCCCGACCGTGGTAACGGGCCAAGTGAGGATCCCCCTGATCGAAAACACTTTCGGGGCTTCGCACTCCTACAAAGTCCGGACGCGGCTTTCGGACGGAAGGGTTTCGGATAACGTGGTGGCAACTTTGGTAAGCCCTTTGGACAGCCGGCTCCCCAAAGCCCCGGCTGCGCCATTGTCGGTAGGGCAGTAAACAAAA
>Ga0137445_1000022_pt1 | contig 18594 bp, 36 predicted proteins | sample EasRivERMGT338_2_FD_104647 | JGI IMG/M metagenome (GOLD analysis project Ga0137445, IMG submission 104647) | Soil microbial communities from meander-bound floodplain in the East River, Colorado, USA - East River MetaG ERMGT338_2 | ecosystem: Environmental > Terrestrial > Soil > Floodplain ...
GATCTCGCTTGTTCATATGACGCCTTTCCTCATCGCCAGAGACGGTCTACAGGTCGGCGGCGGCGCGGCTGTTGGTGCCAGTGCCGACACCTACGTCTTTGGGCCGCACGACGTCGAGGTGCTGGCACAGATACGCCGCACCAAGAGACAGCAACTCAGCCACTGTGCGGTCGCGTAAATCGTCGAGCAAATCATCGCTCGGCCCCGTGTAGCTGTTGACTAAGTGGGTTGCGTTATCCTGTTTGGCGCACTCCGCCTGCCACCCAGCAACCACAATCATCCTGCGCTCTCGTCGGTTCATTTGCTTAGCTCTCCTTGGAGGCAACTTGCTCCAGTGGTACGTTCGTCCTATCACATTATTCACTTTTGCTCGACCGCGGCCCCCTCGAAAAACACGACGCCGCCCTTGGCGAACGTCTCGATCGGATCCTCGACCTGGTAGTTCATGTGCGCGTAGACCCGGGCACCTTCCCCTACGGGTTTCCACCCACCCTCGTCGGGCACCGTGCCGTCGTCCGAGAGCATGTACGCATCGGTCAACGCGCCGACGTCGACCGGCTCGACCTGGAGCCACCCGTTGCCGAGAAAGTCCTCCAGCATATCGTGCAGCATGTCGTCGGACGCGCTCGTCGCGCTTCCGTCCTCGCGCGCCGCGAGATACGCCTTCGCGACGTCGACGCCGCGCGGGGTCGGAACGAGCTCGAGGTTGCCGTTGACCTTGCGCAGCGTGAGAAAGTCGCCCCGCTCGGACCCGCCGAGGTGGACGCGCACGGTCTCCCAAAGGTGCCGCGGAATCGCGACGACGGGGCGCGTAGGCTGGCCCGCCGGCTTGATGTGCGTCTGGCCGGCCTGGTCATCCGCCGCGCGGCATGCGTCGAGTAGGAGCTTGCCGCGAACCTCCACGGCCCGGAGCGAGAGCACCATGTCGCGCAGGTACCAGGTCGCAGGCGCGTAGAACCACACGGGCTGGATGAGCCCGTCGACATGATCGCGGTGCGCCATGACGCCGTAGACGCTCCCGCTCGGCTCGAGGGCCCGGCGCACGCGCGACTCGGACCACTTGAGCCGCTCCGCCACGTCGGAGACGCGCATGCTCTTGCCGGTCTCCAGGTAGCCCTCGACGATGGCGTCTCGAACCGCCCGCTGGCGTTCGGTCATTGCGTTTTCCGTCATGCTATTGGCTCCAAGCGCACACGGTGCGCGTACAGTTTCGAACCCGCGCCGCGGATACCCGCCGTCACGCTGAGCCGGTCGACCAAGTCGAACAGCATGTCCATTCCGCCCCCGTTGATGGCGAAACACCGCCGCTCGAACGAGAACCCCCAGTCCCGCGCGATCAATTCGACCGCTTTGGTGTAGTCGGAGCTCTCGGCGCCCACGTCGATCTCGCAACCCTCGGCGTTGCCGGGCAGCGTCGGCCAGAGCTTCACGAGCTCGGGCGGCTCGGCGCGCGAGAGCTGCGGTTTCGTGACGATGGTGTAGAGGTTGAACCGCGCCGTGGTGCGCGTCGGACCCGGGACCGTCGCATAGATCGTCCCGTGCGCTTCGGCGCGGCTGAGCCACCCGAGCAGCACCCCGCGCCCGGCTTCGATGATCTTTTTTCGATTCATGGGACAAGCCTCTCCGCCTCGGCCAAGTGGTCCGGGCCCACCTCGACAGACTCGGCCAGGTCCGCGATCGTGCGCGCGACGCGAAACACGACGCCCGCACGACCCGGCCCCCAACCCTTGGCGAGCGAACGCACGTACGGCAGGACCAGATCGCCAAAGTCTGCTACCGATGTTTTCCGTCGGTCACGAAATGCATGCGCGCGCATGACGCGCCCGCGCACCGTGAGCGAATCCTCATCCGTCGCGGAGAACCTCGCGGGCTCGAGCGAGATCCGCAGGTCGAACAGGCCGAACGCCCCGATGCGCTCGAGATGCTCCGCCATCATGGCCGGCGAGCACTTGCACTTGGGATAGCCCCGGTAGCCACACGGGCAGGGGTTCGCCGATCCCACGACCAGCGGGCGCGCCGGCATCGTGGCGCGCCACGTCCGGCCGAACGTGACTTGACCGTCGGCGAGCGCCGCGCGGAGCGACTGGAGCGCCGACCGGCGGAATTCGTGCACCTCGTCGAGAAAGAGCACCCCGTGGTGCGCTAGCGTCACCTCGCCCGGCCGAATTTGCGTCCCGCCGCCGACCAGACCGGCATCGCTGACGGTGTGGTGCGGGGCCCGGAAGGGCCGCACCGTCGCGACGCCGCCCGAGAGCAGACCGGCCACGCTGTGGATCCGGCTCACGTCGAGCGCGTCGCGCTCCCGAAGGATCGGCAGGATGCCGGGAAGACGGCGCGCGAACATGGTTTTGCCCGCCCCGGGCGGGCCGACCATGAGGAGGTTGTGCCCGCCGGCCGCGGCGATCTCGAGGGCCCGGCGCGCCGCCGGCTGACCCGCGATTTCGCAGAGGTCCAAGGTCGGGGCCCCGTGGTTTTCGCTGAACGACGCGGCTTCCGCGCGCAGCAACGTGTGCTCCCCCTTCAGGTAGGCCAGCACGTCGCCAAGCGACTCGACCACGTAGACGCCGAGATCGTCCGGCCCGGCGCCCGCCTCGGGACCGCTTGCGGCCGGAACGATGGCACGGCCGAACCCGTACCCGCGCGCCGCCTGGAGATGCGCCGTGAGGCCGCGGGAGGGCCGAATGTTGCCCGACAGGGAAAGCTCTCCAAGAATGAGAACGCGCTGGTTGTCGGGCACGGTGAGACCCTTGACGACGCCGAGCGCGAGCAAGATGCCCACCGCGATCGGCAGGTCGAGCGCCGCGAGGGCGAGATCCTTCAGCGGCACCTCGACCCGCGGCACGAGGTCGACCTCGACCACGCCGGGAATCTCGACGCCGAAGTGAGCGAGCGCGGATCTAATGCGCACGCGCGCCTCGCGCGCCGCGCTGTCGCTCATGCCCTTGATCGTGATGTTGCCCGGAATGCCCGGACGCGTCGTCACGCCGATTAGAACCGGGTAGACGTCGAGCCCGTAGAGGGCCGACGACCAAACAGTAGCTTGCTGTGTCATGAGTCCTCTTCGATCTCCCGAGCGAGCTCCGCCGACGCAATGCACGCCGCGAGCTCGCTCTCATACAGATTGTCCGCGCTAACCACGTGCTCGCCCCCGTCCTCGGAAACGACGACGGGGTTCGCTGGCACGCGCTTGAGATTGCGGCCGCCGGTCCCGAGTTCGGCGACGCGCACGCGCGCCACCTTTTCGGGGTACGGGAGGTAGTAGTCTGCTCCGATCTTGACCATCAGAGCGCCTGAAACGTATGGGCCAACGCGTCGTGCCGCGCAGCGGCCTCAATGTCGAAAAGCGCTTCGCTCGCCAGTTCCGCCTGCACAACGTGCGCGTACTCCGGAGACGGGTCTCCGATGCCCCAAAGCGAGCCGAGCACGTTGCCATCGTCATCGCGCAACACGCACCCGAGCACCTCGGTCGGCATCCGCGTTTCCGCGTCTCCTAGCTCGTACGGCTCGGGATCAAGCTGCCACTCGAGCTTCCACCCATGCTCGGACGCGTAGCGCTCGGCGCGCGCGAGGCAGTAGGCCGTCACGGCCGACCGACCGACGACGCCGCCCGCGTGCTCGCGAAAGAAGCGGAAGGCGCGCAACGTGACCTTGGGACGCTTGAATTCTTGGATCGTGACCATGTCAGTCCTCCCCGAACCGATCCATGACCTCAATCGAGATCGTTTCGGCGTAGGTCTCAGCCCAATTGAACTGGGCCGTCGTGTACTTATCGAAATAGTCCGCATCCGTGTCGCCCGGCCTCAGAGTGAGAAACCCCATGACGCCGACCACGGCCTTGTCCCCGTCGACCGAAACGTGCCCGTGGAACGGACCGTCCGCGACATCGAAGATCGTTTCGATCGGCTGGCCGACCCGCTCCCAAAGGAGCCGAAACTCGATCCGGTAGCGGCCCGCGTCATCGCGGCCGTTCCCATCCCACAGGATGAGCGTCGCCACGCCCTCGGACGCGTACCGAAACCTCGCCACGCGAACGGCGTCGCCGTGGATGGGATGCTTGTAGTCGTTCCCCTTGCACGTGTCGCAGTGCGAATCGAGCACGTGGTCCGGGTCCGGATCGTCCGCGAGTAGCTCGCGGCACAGCTCGCACTGGGGCAGATCGTAGTTTTCGACCATGTAGTCGATCGCCTCTTGCTCCGTGTCGAAAACGGTCCACTCGGTCGAATCGAGGCACCCCGGCATGTGCAGCCGCGCGCCCCACCCGCGTTTCGTCTGGACAACGGCCGCGCCGTCGTCCTCATCGATCGTGCCCTCGACGAAAGGCTGTAGCTTTGCGACAAGCGTCGCGCCGTCGACCTTGCCGGCCTCGACGTGAATGTATTCGAGTCCGGCGACGACGTCCGCCGGCACCCAATGGGTTTCGCCGTGGTTCGCAGACACTTCGTACCACTCGCCATGCTCGATCTGAGATTGCATGCTCATGACTTCACCGTTTTCGGCGCGAGATCCGCCGGTAGTTGGGGCAGGACGTAGTGAACGCTCGTCACCTTGCCTCGCGTGGTGACTTCGTGTTTCGAACCGAGCTCGCGCCCGGTATGCGAGAGAAACTGATCGGCCGTACGACCCGCGTACATCCGTCGCACCGTCACGCCGGGCAGATTGCGCCGGCGGTAATACTCAGTCTCTTGCGCCAGCTCCTCTGGCGACTTGATGCGCGTTTTTGCTTTCATGACTTCGAATCCTTGAGCGGCTCCGACTTCGCGCCGCATCCGTTGCACAAGAGCCAACTCGATCCGCCCGGATCGCCCAGCCGGCCGCGACCACAGGGGCCCGTACCGCGCGCGGCATACGCGCCGGTAATCGTAACGTCCGTCGAGCCGCAGGTGGGACACCCGTTCGTGAGCTCGCCGGGGAATGCTTTGCTCGGGACCATCGGCCAACCGAACCCGGACACTTTCGGAGCGCTAGGGAATGACTGTTTCATCGGGAATCCTTGAAAACGAGGGGGTATCGGTCGCGCAAGGCGGACGACGCGTCCGACCAGTGGCAATCGCTCGTTCGTAGCTTCACCGCCGCAGGTTTCGGCAGGGCGGCGATCATGGCTTGCGCTTGCGCGCGAAGCGCCTCGATTTGCGCGTTGACCTTGTCGAGCTCGGGCAGGAGGGCGATCTCGTCCACTTGCCGCTCGGCGTAGTCGCTGTAGTCGTTTCGGTCGATCTCTTCGGCCATCTGCTCGGCCCACGGCTTTCGACCGGCGGCGAGCGGACCCGTGACCCATGAGAGGCGAACCGAGTCGTCGTAGCTGAGTCCGTTGCCCCACACTTGGACTCGGGCGAAGTGCCCGTCATCCGACACGCTTACGGTGTAGCCGGGCAAAGCCGACTCGAGGGCGGGCTTGATTCGTTTCGTGAATCGCTCGTGATGCTTGACCTTGTCGAGCCCGACCCGCAGGGCCTGCACGATGGCGATCTCCTGCCTGTAGTCGATCGGGAATGCTTGCTTGCTCATGACCGTGGTTTCCTTGCGGCGGCCCCATCGGGGGCGGCTCGGCAAGAGAAGTGAACCCGTCCGGGCTCGCATCCCTTGCGGAGCGGCTAGCCATCTAGCCTCTCGCGCGTTCGTTTCGCCTGGCAACGGGCGGAAGCAGCTCGCGTTTTGCGCGGCGACCCGAGCACGCTGTGCGCGCTCTGTAGGCCCGTCTGCTCGACGGCGCCGTTGCCCCTTTTAGCTTCCCGACCACCCTTTCCCTTCCGGCCGGACCGTCCGACCTTGCACCCTAGGCCCGGGCGCGGCGGGCCCCCAGGAGCCCGCTACCGTACAGGCACACTTGTGCGCAAGTATAGCCGTATGAGGTCTATACGGGTACTCTTCAATAAAAGTATAGCCGTAGGAGGTGGGCGGGCTGACGCGCCGAAACCAAGGGTGTAGGGCCCCGCGAGGGCCCGAAAACGAGAGGGAACGGCGATGCGATACACGGTCAAGATCTTCGGTTACGACGGGCAACACACGGCCAACCTCGAGTGCGAGGGCGACCGGGGCGACGTCTGCAAGCTGATCGCGGACGAGCCCGGTGCGTCGCACGGCGAAGTGACCGACGGCCTCGGTCGCGTCGAAACCATCGGCAAGGGTGCCGCGTTCGTCACGGTCGACGGCGGCCGCCCCCGACGCGTCGAGCCGTTCCTCAAACTTCAGGGCAGCAAGCGCTCACGCGCCAATCGCGCCCCCCGCGCCTGGTACGGCGCGGCGATCATGGCCTGAACGGGCCGCCGCAAGGAAACCAAGGGAGAACCGTCATGCACACCGAACCGAGCGAGCGCAAGCAACCCAAGAATTTCGAACGCCACTACCAGGCGATCCGCGACGAGGCCGAACGAGTCGGCTGGCCGACCACCTTCCGAACGGACCTCACGAAACACGACCGCGCATGGCTCGCCAATCGCGACCCGTCCAAACCCTTCGTTTGGATTCTCCGGGAGGGCGGCACCCACATCTGCGCCCCCGGCATCATCGATGGCGTGTTCCACAAAGCGAGCCAGTACGGCCGCATGGTCTCGGAAGCATTCCGCCCGCACCCCTGCCGCTTCTACCTGTGGGACGGCGTCGGGCTCACCGAATTCGCAACGCCCGAAGCTCTCGACGTCCGCACGGCGGAGATCGAGGCCGAGCTGGGCCTCACCGGCTACCGCACAAGGGAGATCTCTCATGACCAAAACGCCTGACCCCGTCACGCGAGAAACCATTCGCGTCCCCCCCGCGTCACTCTCCGATGCCGCTCTTTTGGCGGACTACCGAGCCCGTCGCATGGCCCGGGACCGCCGCAACGCGGAAGAAATGAAGCGCCATCCGGCGCCCCCGAAAGGAAAACCCTCATGACCACCACCTCGGCCTTCGACGCCGCGCTGGCCACCTTTCTCTCGCTCGCGCAAGCCATGGTCGACGCCCACATGGCCAAGGAATTCCCGAATAACCCGCGCAAGGTGCTCTCCGCCGAACGAGGCAAGCGCTACGTGCGGATCGTCGTCTCAGACGACGGTGTCGGCCGCTCGGCGTACTGTTTCGTCGACACCACGAACGGTGACGTCCTGAAGTCGGAGGGCTGGAAAGCTCCCGCCAAGGGCCCGCGCGGCAACATCTTCGCCGAAAACCCCATCGCGGGCGTCACGCCTTACGGCGCGGCTCGCGCCCGATAGGAAAAGCCATGACTCTCAAAGCAGGCTCCCGCACGAAGTGGGGCAAAGCCGACCACGTCACCAACGTCGCGCCCGGCATCCAAAACGTCTCCACGCCAGGGCACGGCGGTTACAAGCTCGACCGCGCCCGCAACGCCGAGGTGCACGCCGCCTGGCGGCGCGAGGGCGGCTGGTACGAAGAGGACTGCGAGTGGTCCATCGTTTGGCTCACATTCGAGCAGGCGTTTCGTGACCACGCGCCGACGGATCACGTCTTCCGCTCGACCCTCGAGCAGGCGCACCACACCGCGCGCCAATACTACCCGGACGAGTACACCGCCGTCACGGGCTCGCGCGTCACCCCCGAGCAAAGCCGCGAACTGCGCCGTCGCCAGTTCGCAGCGGACAACCGAGCCAACTACGTGGCCACCTCCGCGTGGGGCGAGTGGCACGCCAAGGTGCCCGCCGGCTTCGTCGGCGTCGTCGCCCGCAAGGCCGGCACCGACCGCACCGATCAACGCTACTTTCTCATCCCCGCGGCCGACTACGAGGCGCGCGAAGAATTCGGGCTCGTCATCCGACCCGAGCACCAAGAGTGGAGTGACCACCCATGATCATCACGAATACCAACGGTCGCTCGTTCTTCGTCCGAACCGTCCTGAAAGGTGACAAATACGGACTCGACGACCGCCTGACACACGATCGCGACGACCCGATGATCGAATTCTACGATGCGCAGTACGCAAACGTCCGATCGTTCGGACCGCGCGGCCAGTTCGTGTCGCGATACTACGTCTCCACGCTGGCCAAGCACCCCACGGGCGCGGGCCTATGCCTCGACGGCGGCGTCCCGGAGTGGTCCGTGGATGCTGCCGCGCTCGCGCCGGTCCTTCGACTGTGCGCGGGATTTGCGGAGCTGGTGAAGCTCGGGAAGGACTGAACATGTCAACACAGAAACCCGTCACGCTCGTCCTCACGGAGAGCGATCTCGCGACCATCATGACCGCCCTGTCCGGTCTCGCCGACGCCTGCCGGCGCGACGCCGACCAGGCTCCCGACTCGCCCGCCGGCAAGCACCTCGCGACGGCGGCCCGCCAGTCGGCCGACCAATACGAGTCGCTCGCCACCCGCATCGCCGCCGCGGACAAGATCCGCATCGAGATCTGACCATGCCCCAACTCAACGACGGCGCGAGCGAGCGAACCGAAGTCACGTTCAACTACGAGGGCGGCGATTGCACGCTGGCCGAATTCCTCGAATCCAACCTGGAAACGCTCGCGCTGGGCGAGGTCTTGAAAGTCGCGCGCCTCTCCGTCGGGGAGGTCGCACTCATCCCCGTCCACTGCGGTTTCGCTCAGATCGTGAGAATGAAGTGACCACCGAAAGGACCCTCATGCCGGAGCTGTACATCGTCATCTGCCGGGCGGACCGAACGCCCGAAGGCGCGCCGGGCCGCTACGAGCTCGCCACGCGCACCACCTTTCTCACCCGCGACGCGGCCAACGGCTACGCCGACGGCATCTCGCCCTCGCGCGAGCCGATCGTCGTATCGGGCCGGTTCGCCGAGCTCCGCATGCCCGAGCTCGCCCGATGACCACCACGAAAGTCATCATCGAGCTCAAGATCAACGGCAACCCGGACGTGGCATGGGCCGCGGTCGACGCCGCGCTCGACGACGGTGGCATCCAAGACGCCGTCCACAACTACGAGAGCGACGACGGCGAGGCCGAGATCGTCTCCGCCATCTCGCGCGCCGACGTCGTGCACGTCGGCTTCGTGATCGACCAGGTCCACGGAGCGACATATTGGTCGCGCGCCTTCAATTCCGAAGAGCGCGCCCGCGAATGGGCGGACAAGACCGCCAAGAAGAAAAGCGGCCGTGCGCGTAAAGGCGAAGCCCCGAAGTTCGTGGGGCGAGTCGAAAGCTACGCGGTAGAGGCGTAAGCCTGACCATGCCGACCCTCCACACCATCATGACCTGCCACTGGTGCAGCAAGCCGCTGCCGGCGAACCGGCTCCGCTCCTGCTCGGCCTGGTGCCTGCACAAGCTGTACGAGGCAGAGCGCCGTCTCGAACTCGAGGACCGCGTAGAGGACGAACGGATGAACCCCGAGCGCGCCGTGGCGCTCTTCGAAAGCATGTGCTCATGAAAACAGGCACCGGAAAGATCGTCGAGCTCAGCATCAGCGGCGGCATCGCCACGCTCGCGCTGAAGATCAAAGGGCGCGAGATCGTTGTCCACGGCGAGACGCGCATGACGCTGGACGCGCTCACGGCGATCTTCGAGATCGCCCCGCCGCCGGCACCCCCGACCGACGTCAGAGGTAAGCGCATCACCTACCGACGCGACGGGGCGATGCTGATGTCGATCAGCGCGGCGGAATGAAGCAGAGCGGCCTGAGCGAGGACCCCGGCGGCGTCCACACTTCTACAACGATTCGCGTGCGACGCGACAAGTAAGATTGTACCATCACAAGCGTACCACCCGCAAAGGGGAGAGAGACAGATGAACGACGACAGGAATCGCCCCGGCCGGCGCCGCGACAATGCCGCGTTCGACCGCGCGCCGAGTCAGAGGCCCGCGAGACGATCGCAAGAGCTCGACTTCTCGGGCCTCGTCGGACCGCGACGCAACGTGGGCACGCCACAAGAGGAAACGCTCCAGGAGTTCGCCGCGCGCTACCGCAAGATCAACGACGCGCTCGACGTGAAGTATCCGGACCCGAGTGGCCTTCAGCCAATCGAGATCGGCAACTGCACCATCCAGTGCTCCGTCTGCTCGATCTCCGGGCCGTCGGCTACGACGTGGCACGCCGCGACGCGCCTCGCACAAGAGCAAGGCTTCGTGCACCTGCGCGACCAGGAGGGCAAGCCGCTGCGCGGTGGCCCGCACAACAACCTGATTTGGGTGTGCCGCCAGCACGCCGAAGACGACCGCCGGGCCTCCGCCGAGGCCGCTAACCCTTTCAAGAGGTGACCATGCAATCATTCGACCACGAAACCGCCTGGACCGAAGTCGCCAAGCCCGCATTCGACGCCCTCCCCGCCGATGTCCACGCCCTGTTCGCGCGCGTGATCGCGGAGACGGCCGACCTCAATCAGACGAAATCCCTCCTCATGCCGTGGCCGGATACCGACCTGCGCGCCGCGTTCGAGCTCGTCGGCGACGAGCCGCTCGCCACCGCGTCGCGTGTCATCCACAACTATGGCCACTGGGGCTCCGGCATCTCGCGCGCCACAACCGGCGCCCACTGGAAATTCTCCAACTACGCCGACCAGGTGCTCCGCGCCCGGCTCGACGTCCGGTGCGACGAGGAGCCTCGCGGCATCTCGATCCGCATCCACGAGGGCCTCCTTTGCGTCTGCGTAAGCACGCCCGAGTCGTGGCGCACGACGGAGGTCGGCATCGCCACCCGCCTCACACTCGACGCCATCAACCGCACGCCCCGCCCGCTCGACCCGCGCGCCGACGGCTCCAGCAAATTCGTCAGCCGCGAGCAATGGGACGCCTTCATCGACGCCGCGGTCGCCTGGGCCACGCGCCTGCGCACCGAGCACGACGAGGTCGTCGCCACCGAGCGCCCGCTCCTCGCCAAACTGCTCCGCGCGGCCGAGACGTACATGGTCGACGAGAAGGTGCTCAAGGAGCGCAGCCAGGCGCAGAGCGACCACGTGAGCGAGACGAAAGCGCGCGAGCGCGATCCCAAACTCTCCAAGTTCGCGCACGCCATGCACGCCATCGCCGACGCGCTCCCGGAGCGCGACGCCGGTCGCGTGCTCTACCAGCTCACACTCGAGGTCCGCCTGACGGCCCAAACGCGTAGCGTGCTCCTCGACGCGCTCGCCGACAAGCATCCCGCGCTCGTCGAGATGTTCCGCAAGCAGTACGAGCCCCACCTCGTGAAGGCGTACTGACCCATGAACTCGCACCGACCCATGCCGCCTCACAGCAAACAGCAAGCCATCGCGCTGACGCTCGACCGCATGACCTGGCGCAACGAGCTCGCGATGGCGCTCACCGAAGCCTCCGGCGCCGTCCGCGCAGCCGACAACGAGGTCGGCCTCAAGGAGGCCGCCGACATCGTCTTGACCATCGCCGACGAGATCCGGGCCTCGATCGGGCGCACTTCCATCTCGGATGTCTCCGTTACCCTGCGACGCGCCGCCGAACGGCTCGCCAAAATTCGCACCAACCACGGCTGAAAGACCGTCGCCACATCGAGTGGCTCCCGCAACCGGACCTGTGGTACGTTCGTACCACCTGGAGATCGACCGACATGCCTACCATTCCGTGCAACCCTGGCGCGTACTACTGGGCCAACCCAGGCCGCAAGCTCGCCGTTTCCTTTCGAGGCAACGGCCCGCTGTTCTTCGTGCCTGTGCACGAAGGGTTCAAACTCGTGCCCAATCCGTATGACTTCGTCGACTCCGACGCGATCCTGGCCGCTCGTATCCTGGTCGGGTTCAACGTCGGCGCGCGCAAGCAGTGGAAAATGAAGGACGTCATCGGGATCGTGCAAGACGTCCGCGCCAAACAGAAGCGCAAGCCCGACGCGTCGTTCGTCGCACAGCAGGGGATCTACACGAGCTCCGTCTCCGGCAAGACGGTCGTCGAAGATGGCGCCCAGATCATCATCGTCAACCTCGATCGTGATCCCATGCCGAAGTTTCGCAAGCACATGGAGCGCCTAGCGGAGACGCTCGCGCGCCGACTGAAGCAAGAGCTTGTGCTGCTCGAGATCCAGAAGGCCGGCCAGACCGTGGCGACCATCGGAATGAAACCTTGAGCCGCATCGGACGCTCGACACGCAGGAGACGAGGCCCTGTGACGCGCCCTCCTGAGCTCTACGCCATTTACTTCCGGCCGAAGCGGTGGCGAGGCAAATGGACCCTCGAGCAAGTCGTGCCTTCGTTCGCCGAAAGCTACAGCATCGCCCGGCGCATCGAAGACCGGTACCCGAATGGCGAGCACGCAGCGTTCGTCATTCCGCCGCGCGCCCCCGCCCCCGAACACTTCACCGACGGGAGCGAGCCCGGCCGCCTCTTTCGACAGACAACGTGCGCCTACGCCGTCTACATTCGCCGGCAACTCCAAGCCCGCCTCGCCACATGAAGTTCGAACCGCTCCCGACTGTCGACGAGCCGAAGTGCACGCTCGACGACCTCGTGCGTTCGTACGGCTCGGCCGGCGTCCTGCGCGCCCTCGCGCGCACGATCCGCGAACGCTCGCGCGAGCAGAGCGACCAGGCGACGCGCCGTTCGCTCCGCCAGGCCGCCCGCAAGTGCCTCTCGACCGCCGACCTGCTCGACACGAGCGAGGTGGACGCGTGACCGAGACCCAGCGCGAGCTGCGGACCCTGCGGGCCAAGGCGGCGCCGCTCCTTCAGCGCATCGTCGAGGCGAGCGCCGAAGCGCACAAGCTTACACCACGCGAAAGACAGGTCTTCGGCCTCTTGCTCGACGGCAAGGAATACGCACACATCGCCGCCACCCTCGGCATCGCCCAGCGCACGGTGAACGTCTACACGCACAGCATCTTCACGAAGTTCGGCGTGCACCGCCGCGAAGCTCTCTTCACCACCATGTTCTGGAGAAAGTAGCCCCATGCCGAAAGACGTGACCTTCCCGCGTACGCTCCAGCCGGGCGAGCTGCTCGCCGCGCACGGGTTCGACCCGAAGCGCCCGCTCAGCCAGAAGACGCTCCAGCGCATCGCGCAAGCCGTCAAGCGGTTCGGCATCGACCGGCCGCCACAGCCCGTCACGATCGACGGCGCCGAGTACCGCGTGGTCGACGTCAAAGTTCGGAGCCTCTGATGCGCCAACGATTCGCAGCTCCGCTCTACAACGACCGCATCATCCGCGACGACGAGCTCATCGTCGATCTCTTTGCCGGCGGAGGCGGCGCCAGCACCGGCATGGAGGCCGCGCTCGGCCGACCCATCGATCTCGCCATCAACCACGATCCGGTCGCGCTCGCCGCGCACAAGGCGAACCACCCGTGGACGGAGCACCTCGAAGCCAACCTCTGGGAGGTGCGCCCACGCGAAGCCACCCGCAGCAAACCGGTCGGCCTTCTTTGGGCGTCACCGGACTGTTTTCCGGCCGGCACCCTAATTGTTACCTCGACAGGGCTGAGGCCGATCGAAGCGATTGCTCCCGGCGACCTGGTGCTCACGCACCGCTCCAGATGGCGATCCGTTGCCAGTACGATGGCGAAAGAGTCCGACACCGTCGAAGTGCGCGGCTACGGACACTACGGCATCGTCACAACGCCCAACCACCCCTTCTATAGCAAGCACATCACGAAGCGGTACCCAGACCGCAAGAGCAAGACTGGCAAACGGCGCGGCGCGCTACGTTCCCTGGTCGAAAACCCGTACTGGCCGGCAGCCGAGGCCATGGAAGGCAAGCTGTGGGCGACGCCGCACGTCTACCCTGAGTCGACCATCCCGACGTGTGCGGGAGCCGAGCTGTCGGACTCGTTTTTCTATTTCGTCGGGCGATGGCTCGGGGACGGGTCGTTCAACAAGGGAGACGTCGAGATCTGCTGCGGTCTTCACGAAACGAAATCGTTCGCCGCCCGTATCGCCGAAACGCCACTGAAGGGCGCAGATGGCCAAATCGTGCCGCATCGACTCGTCGATCATGGCTCGTCTAAGCTGTTCGTCTGGGGCAACGCGCCACTGACCCGATGGCTTGCAACGCACTTCGGGTCAGGCTGCGAAGGCAAGCGACTACCCGTCTGGTGCCTGTCGATGCAGACCTCCTGGCGACGCGCACTGCTCGACGGATACGTGGACGCCGACGGGCATCGCGACAGGCGGACGGTGACCAGCAGCGTCTCCAAGGCTCTCTCTCTTGGCATCCGCCTACTTGCCGTCACGCTAGGGCACGCGGCCTCTCTCTACCGCCAGCCCGGTCAACCTGGACAAATCGAAGGTCGCCGTTTCATCGGACAAGATCTGTATCGCGTCGCGTGGACCGGAGACCGTAAGCATGAAACGGTCTTTCGCGACAGCTCGCACACGTTCTTCCCTGTGCGCGAAGTCGTGCCCACGGGCGCTTGCCAGCTCGTTTTCAGTCTCGAAGTAGAGGACGACGAGTCCTACGTGGCCGACGGCATCGTCGTTCACAATTGCAGGCACCACTCCGTCGCAAAGGGCGGCGCCCCGCGCAGCGAAAGCGTACGCTCGCTCCCGAACGTCGTCGTCCGGTGGGTGAAGGCCGTGCGCCCGCGCATGCTCGCGCTCGAGAACGTCATCGAGCTTCAATCGTGGGGCCCGCTCGACAAGCACGGCAAGCGCATCAAGGCCCGCGCAGGGGAAACGTTCCGCCGCTGGAAGCGCGCGATCGAGCGCCTCGGCTACGTGGTCGAGCACCGCATTCTCGACGCGTCCCTCTACGGAGCTCGGACCCGCCGCCGCCGCTTCTTTCTCATCGCCCGGTGCGACGGCGTCCCCATCGCCTGGCCCGACGCGACGCACGGCGAAGGGCGCCTGCCCGTCCACACCGCAGCCGAGTGCATCGACTGGGCGCTCCCGGTGCCGTCGATCTTCGAACGCAAAAAGCCGCTCGCCGAGAAAACGCTCTGGCGCATCGCGCAGGGCATCCGCCGGTTCGTGCTCGAGTCGGACAAGCCCTTCATCGTGAAAGTCAACCACGGCAAGATGGAAGCCCGCGTCGAGCCCCTCGACGAACCCCTCTCGACCGTCACCGCCACGCAACGGGGCCACGCCATCGTCTCGCCCACGCTGATCCAGACCGGCCAGGGCGAGCGCAAAGGCCAGCGCGCCCGCGTCCCCGGCCTGCACAAGCCCCTCGGCACCGTCGTCGCCTGCGGGCAGCGCCACGCCCTGGTCGGGGCCTACCTCTCCAAATACTTCGGCGACCCCCAGCGCAAGGATGGCAAGGGCGGCGTCGTGCTTGGCAGCGAGCTCCAGAAGCCCATCGGCACCGTCACCACGCGCGACCACCACGCCTTCTCCGCTGTCTTCCTCGCCAAGTACCGCGGAACGAGCCCAAGCCACCCCGGCTGCGCCGACATCAACGAACCGATGCCGACCATCTCGGCCGGCGGGCAGAAAGGTGGCATCCACGTCGCGGAGGTGCGCGCGTTTCTCACAGCGTACTACTCGACTGGCACGAGCCACGGCCAAAAGGCCGACGAGCCGCTGCGCACGATCCGCACGAAACACTGCCTCGGCATCGTCACGGTGTCGGGGATCGACTACCAGATCGTCGACATCGGCCTGCGCATGCTCCAGCCCCACGAGCTGCTCCGCGCGCAGTTCGGCAAGTACGCCGAGCACTATGACCTCTCCGCCGCCACCACCGTCGCCGACCAGGTGCGGCTCATCGGCAATAGCGTCTGCCCCGAGCTCGCCGAGGCCGTCGTCGCCGCCAACATGAAGCGCGACGTCCAGAGGGCGGCGTGACCAAGCCCATCGCGCTCACCGACCCGTGGCTGCGCGGACTCGAGGCGCTCGTCATCGCGCATAAGGCCAAACACGCCTTCGTGCGCACGTCGCAAGAGACGCACGCAAACCCCGCCACGCCGTGGACGTTCGCGATCAACGGCCGCGTTGCCCACAGCCTCGAGAGGTTCGGTCTCGCCGAAGGTAAGCTGGTCGACGTCCACGGTCGGATTCACGAGCCGACGGGCGACATCCACGCCGACCTGCCGCTCCTCAACTTCTGCACGACGAAGTACCGCATCACGCCAAAGGGCCGCGACGTTCTCCGGCGAGCCAAGAAAGCGAAGCCACTCAGATGCTGACCGGCAAAAAGCTCGTGCTCGGCCAGCTCTTGTGCTGGACCTACCGCTGGCCGACCGCCCTGCGTCTCGGCAGCAAGCGCCCCGTGCGTCGCATCGCGGTCGATCCCCCGTCGAACGACAACGACTTCAAAGACCGCTGGCGCTTCCTCGAGCTGCGGCACTGGCACCAGGGGACTCGAGCATGATCACCGAAGTCGTCCAACGCTGGCGCGACCAGCGCGGCACCTACCGGCCCGCCGGCGAACCGATCCGGACCTCGGACTACGAGGTCGCCGCGATCCCTGACGACAACACGGCCAAGAGGTTCATTTGCCGGCACCACTACTCGGCCAGCTTCCCGGCCGCGCGCTTTCGCTTCGGGCTCTACCGCGGCGACGAGCTTGCCGGCGTCATCGTCTTCAGCCAGCCGGTCAACACGCGCACGCTCACCTCCGTCTTCCCGGGCGACCCGCTCGAGTCCGTCGAGCTCGGCCGCCTCGTGCTCCTCGACAACGTCCCTGCAAACGGAGAAAGCTGGCTCATCGCAAGGTGTTTCGAACTCCTGCGCCGCGAGAGCATCGCGGGCGTCGTCAGCTTCTCCGATCCGTTCCCCCGCACCAACGTACGGGGTGACGTCGTCTTCAAAGGGCACATCGGCAACATCTACCAGGCGACCAACGCCGTGTACCTCGGCCGCGCGCGCGTCGACACCATTCGCCTTCTGCCCGACGGCACGCTCATGCCAAGCCGGGACCTCGCCAAGATCCGCAAGCGCGAGCGCGGCGTCACGTACGCCGTTGCGAAGCTCGTCCGCCACGGGGCGGCTCCGCTGCGCCCCGATGAAGACGCGCGCGCGTGGCTCGACCGGTGGCTCCCTCGCGTCACCCGCAAGCTCCGTCACCCGGGCAACCACCGTTACGCTTTCGGCCTGACGCGCAGCACGAAACGCGCTCTGCCTCCGTCCAAGAAGTACCCCAAATTCAACCCAACCAAGCAGGCCGCATGAACCACGCGATGCCCCCGCCTCCGAACCGAGAGCCCGCCAACGCCGCGGGCTGCAACCGATGCGGCAGCCACGACCACCTCGTGCCCTGCAACTACTGCAAGAAACCGGTCTGCCCGTCCTGCCGTGCCGGCGTCGGCGGCCTGAGCGACGGCTATACGTGTGCCGCGGACTGCACGCTGGCCGACTTTCTCGGCACGCCTCCGCCCGTTCCCACGCCTCCGCCGCCCACCGGTGTCTGGGCCGGCGTCCGCCAGTGGCTCGCCTCTCACCTGCCGAGGTTCTCATGAGCATGCAATCGTTCACCGAACACCAGCGCGTCGAAGTCCAAGAGACCGCCGAAGGGATCGCCGTCCACGCGCTCGGCACCGTAGACCGCATTTGCACCGACGGCAGCGCGTGGATCGCGCTCGACTTTCGGAGCAAGGTCTCCAAGGTCCACCCGTTCCCGCCCGACAGCACCCGCGGGACGCACGTGCTTGCCTACCCGACGAGCTGCGAGCCGTCGCAGGAGACCGCCAAGGATCGCCGAACCGTCGCGCGCTCCGCCAACCGGCCTGAGCTCACGCCCGCCACGTTCGGCCGGGACCACTGGTCGACGCTCCTCTACCTCGAAACCCGCATCGTGGACTACGGCGGCAAGGTCGAGAACCGCAACCTGCGCTGCATCACGAAGCGTCACCCGTTCTTCGCCCACGGCCACGACGCCAGCGGGCACCCGACCAAGCTGAAGGGCACGAACACCATCCCGAACCACGACGATTGGGACTGCATCGAAGACCTGATCGAGGCGGGCCTGGTCGAGTGGAACGGCACCGGCGCGAGCCCGGTCTTCGCGCTCACCGATCTCGGCTGGACGGTGGCGGGCTACTGCCGCCGCTGGCGCGCCGAGGGGCACGGCGTCGCCACGTTCAGCGACAGCTTCAGCATGGCACCGAGCGAATGGAGCTTTCACCCGCGCAAAGATCTCAAGAGCGCCTGAATCACTTCAACCACGACCCACCAAGGAGAAACCCGCCAACATGCCGACCCTCAAGCAACTGCGAACCCGTTTCGACTGCGACGCGACCGACGCGCGCGACATCGACGCCATCCTGGCCCAGGCCGAGGTCGACGGCGCCGCCAAGAAGTACGGAGCCGCCGACTTCTCGTCCGACGCCTGGTACGACCACGTCGGCATGGACCTCGAGCAGTTCGAGACCGCGCTCCTTCTCGACGAAGGCGAGCTCGTCGCGCTCTACGAGGCCGCGTACAAGCGCGGGCTCGAGCGCGCAGCCGCGAAGGCGGCCTGAGCCCATGAGCGACGACCGCGACACCACCATCGGTGACCTCCGTGGCTTCGGCGTGCCGCTCAAGTCCGGCACCGGCCGCCGCGTTGGGCCCTCCGAATACCGCTACAGCACCGAGCGCGGGCAGTGGCTCAAGGTTTCCGGCGAAGGCCCCGAAGCGGTCACCCCCGTGCGGGCCGGCGAGCGGCTCGTCTGCACCGCACCCTTCACGCTTCGCAATGCCCGCTTTTTCAAGGTGGGCGATGAGATCTGGCTCGAAAGCGTCACCAAAGAGTTCATCTACTTCGTTCCCGTCGGAGGCGTCATGACGTCATCGATGCCGATCGACGACGTCGACCGGTATTGGCGCAGTCCTCCCAAGAAGGAGCAAAAGACCTACGC
>Ga0137445_1000023_pt1 | contig 18098 bp, 20 predicted proteins | sample EasRivERMGT338_2_FD_104647 | JGI IMG/M metagenome (GOLD analysis project Ga0137445, IMG submission 104647) | Soil microbial communities from meander-bound floodplain in the East River, Colorado, USA - East River MetaG ERMGT338_2 | ecosystem: Environmental > Terrestrial > Soil > Floodplain ...
AGGTAGCTCGACATGGTCGTTCCCTTGGGATCGATGCCGAGCTTGGTCGCGAGGGTTGCTTTGTCGACGCCCTCTGCGCCCGACGCGACGATGAGGTCAAGCATCTCACGGGCGCCCTTCTTGAGGACCTGGTGCCACCGCGCGATCAGTTCTTCGGATGTGATCCGTTTCTGGGGACCGGCGTAGGCCGTGCCGCTGGGGGTCAAGGCGACGACGTCTTTGGGTTGGTCGACGATGTAGCCGGCGAGCCGCAAGTTCGACAGGTAGCTCGACATGGTCGTTCCGGTGGACTTGATTCTGACCATGCTGGCGAGCTGCGTGCGGGTGAGTTCTCCGCCGAAGGCCGCGAGGTGGGCGAGCATCTCGCGCGCGCCTTTCTTGAGTCTAGCGTCGCCGTTTCCTGTGGGCTGGGGGCGGACGACCACCACCGGTGGTGGCGACGCGGCCGCGCGCTCTCGTTTGGCGCGGCTCTTGGTCGTGCGTGGCAGCTCGTGCTGTTCGTTGAGATAGAACGTGCGAGCGCCTGGCGCTTGGCCCTTGCGCACGGTCTGGAGGCGCTGGGAGGTCTCGCCGAGGGAACGGACCATGTCTTCCAGTCTGGCGGTCGCGTTGAGCGCAATGCTGACCTCCTTGTCGGCTTGACGCACGGACTCTTCGAGCAGCGCTAGCTCTTTCTCTGTGAAGATCGGCACTTCGATCCTCTCCGGCGATGCGCCCATCTTGACCTCGGCGAGCTCCTTCTCGAGCTGCCGGATGCGGTCGCGCAGCCGATCCGGGTCTTCCTCGTTCGCCTGCTTGATGGTGGCGGCCATGAGCGTCTGGAGCTCGCTCAGATCGACATGCTGCTTCGTTCGCTGCCGGGTGAGGTCGGCGAGCTCGGGCGTCTTGCTCGAGTCGAACGTGTGCCGTTCTCGAACGTGAATCTTGGTGAAGGTGTCGAGCCATGCCGGGCTCCAGCACCAGGCGGTGCCGCGCGGCAGTTTCGGAAGCGACGCCATGAAGTCGTCCCGGTCGCCCTTCGACAGGCCAGCGTTGCGCAGCATCCACTTGGCAATCGCGTCTTGGTCGAGGGGGCCGCCGAGGTTGAACGCGAACAGGCACCGCACCTGGTAAAGTACGTCTTTTTTAATCACCGCTGGACGCTGGGAGGCGATCGTGGTGCCGAGCGCCCGGTTGCGACCGCGCTGGACGAGGTTCTTGACTGACCGCATCGACTTCATCTGCCCCTTGGACGTCGGAGTCTCCGGGGCGAACTTGTCTATCTCGTCGATGATGACGTGAAGAGGCAGCCTCGGGTTAGTGACGTAGATGCGCTGGCAAAACGCGTCGACGAATGCGGTCTCTTCGTCCTCCTCCTGGAAGTTCGAGAGATCGAGCACCATCGGCTGCCGGGTCGCCACGACGACATCGGCGATGGCGCTGCCCGCCGACGGCTCGAGTGCGATGTCTCCCTCGCGGCCGCCGAGTACGGCGATCTTGTAGCCGGGCTTCTTGCCGTCGAAGCTCGACCGGAGGCCACCGAACACGCCTTCCGGATCGATGATGACAACCGGGAGGTTCTGTTCGAGCAGTTCCTCGGCGATGACGGTCAGCAGGTGCGTCTTGCCGTAGCCCGATGATCCAACCACGCCCACGCGCTCGGTGACCAGAGACTCGGGCAGCGTAAACGGTCCGGTGCTGATTTGTAGTTGGCCTTTCATGTCCTTCGGGCCTATACCGCGACTTTGAACGGAATTGCCGGATGCGGGTCGTACCCCTCCAGCACGAAATGTTGCATCAGCTCGTCCGTGCTCGCCTCGAGCAGCGGTCGAATGTCGGCGAGATCGCGGATGGCCGAATCGATGACGAGGCGCGGCAGGCGGCGCGGCGCGCGGGTCAACTGGAGCTCGAGCCCGGGAACGTGGTCGTACTCGGCCATCGAGCCGTCGGGCTTGCACGTGTACGCGTGGGCGTCGATGAGCGTGTGGGCGAAGATGCCGGCGCGCATGCCGGCAAACTGAGCGAAGAGCTCGAGAAGGAACGCGTATCCGGCGATGTTGTATGGGACGCCGAGCGCGATGTCGCAGCTCCGCTGCGTGAGGTGCAGGCAAAGGACTTGTTCGAAGTTGAAGGCGCGCAGCTCCGGCGTCAGGTTTCTTTCCTGTTCGGGCGTGAGCAGGAGATCACGGTTGGGTCCCTTGCGCACCGTCTGCACGTTGAACGTGAAAAGAAGGTGACACGGCGGCAGCTTCGACGTTTGCGCGTTGCCCGGGGCCCAGGCCGACACGACGAGCCGGCGGCTCATGGGGTTGCGCCGGAGTTCGTTGAGCACCCAGGCGAGCTGATCGTTGTAGGCGACGATGGGGCCGCCGACGACAGGAGAGTCGGGCGCGTCACCCGGCACCGGGAAATGGCGCCAGAAATTGCCGTAGGCGCTCGGGACCATGCCGCTCGGATCCGCCCACGCATCCCAGAATTTGCAGCCATGTTTCTTGAGAAGACCGATGTGACGTTCGCCCGACAGAAACCAAAGGTTCTCGACGACGATGTTCTTCCACGAGATCTGCTTCGTCGTGAGGAGCGGAAACCCGTCGCGCAGGTCGATCTCGTAGGTGATGTTGAAGGTGGAGAGCGTGTCGACGCCCGTCCGGTTTTCTTTGCGGGTGCCGGTCGCTAGCACTTCCCGCACGGCATCGAGGTATTGCTTCATGGCTAGTTCGATCCTTTCCCCTTAGTTTCTTCGATTCGGGTTGATGTCGACGAGGTGGCCGCCCGCTATGCCGCGAACAGGGCCGATCTGCCCGACGTACCGGTTCAGAAAGGGGCCGAAGTCGTCTCCTTCGCCGATGACGAGTTCGGGATGTTCCAGACCGTCCTCCGGCAGGAACCGAACGTAGCCTTCGGCGCCCGGCACGCTCAAACATACGAGCAGCCCGAGAAGCTCCTCGGCAGTAGGCACGGCCCAGTCGTGCACGCAGAGCGCGTAACCTTCGTCGAGATCGAAAAGCGACCGCATCGACGTGCTGACCTTGCTGCGCTGCGGGGCGTTGCGGGAGGTGAGCAGGTACCGGTGCCCGGTCTCCTGACCGACGGCAACGAACGATTGGGTCGTGCGAAAGTCCTCGAGCTGATCGGTCGTGAGAAACGCCTCGAGCACGCGGGTCGCCCGGATCTCGGCCCGCTCGAAGTCGGGGGTCGGGCAGCCGATGGCCGGCGCGGCCACGGTGGTCGCTACGGCCTCGGGAACGGGAGTCCGCTTCTTCGGCTCGGTCGTCTCCTCGATCACCTCGGCGGTGCCGTCGATGAGCCCGATGGTCGATTCGCTGATCTCTTCGATTTTGCCGCCCGCGAACCGCACCGCCGAGACGAGCTTGCGGCCCGGCTTCAGCGGCTTGGAGAGCGTTTTCTGAACGTCGAGCAGCTTCGCGCCGAGCTCGAGGGTCTGCGGTTCAGCCCGGGAGCTGCCCACAGACACGGACCTGAGCGCCGCCGGCGTCGCCCAATCCTTCCTCCGCGCCCTCTCCAAGAGAGCGCTCATCGCCACCATCTCCTGGGGACTCAGCTTCTCGAAGCTCACCAAAGTGAGCTTGGGCGCCTTCGCCTCCAGTTTGATGTCCCCGTACAGGCTCGGCAGGTACCAGGTCGTTTTCATCATCGGGCATGCCCTCCAGTTGTGTCATGAGTAGGTCGATCTGTTTTTCGATGGCGGTGTTGCGGATGGCGTCCCCTGGCAGCGCGCTGGTGACGAGCGAATCGCGGATGTTCATGAGCGACGCGAGCTGGGCCGCGACGTCGGCTCGTTCGCGGGCGAGCCCTTGCCGCTGCATCTGGGTAAGGTGCGGCGTCACCAGCATCAAGAGCTCGCGCACGATGCCGGCCTGATCGATCGGCCCGCCTTGCAGGGCGCCCATTGCCGCCCCCTGCACGTTGGCGAGCTCGCCGTCGTCTTCGAGCGGAGGGAACTCGCCTCCGAAATTCAGGCCGCCCGCGATGTACTGGTTGGCTATCACGTTGGGCGGAAAGTCCTTCACCCGCTTGCCGCCGAGCCGCATGAACGATTGCGCCTGCTGGCAGAGCCGCATCACGTGCGCGAACCGGGTTCGATCCGAGCTGTCGAGCTTGGCCCGCATCGCGTCGGTCAGAATCCCGAGGACTACGTCGACCTTGTCGCTCTCGATCATCGCCTCACTCCTCGCTCCACGACCCGAATGCCCGGCAGGTTGCCCGGTGACGCGCACGCGGCCGCGGCCAAGATGTTATCGACAAACCCGGCCCTGGCGACCTGGGAAAGCCCCGAAAGCACCGCCAGACGCTCGGATTCTGGGTAGATGAGCTCGAGGTTGTCGCAGAAGATGAGGGCTGTCGGCTCGCGCCGCACCATGAGCCGGGCGACCAAGAGCGCCACCGTGGCCCGATACTTTTCGCCGGCCGACAGCGAGTTAGCCGGCAGAAAGTCCGTTCCCATCACGCAGCCGATCTCGAGGTCGCGCCCGTGGCGCCGGATCTCCCAGTGGCCCCCGCGCGGTGCGAGACCGTCGACATCCTTCAGCGCCCCCCGTAGCGGCGCCACGACGTCGTCCAGCATGCGGTCGCGTACGGTGCGCATCCGTTCGAGCAGGCCCTTCAGCTCCTCGACGCGCGCCTCCGCGGCCGTTTGCGCCTCGCGCTGCCCCTTCTGCTCCTGGACCACGCCAATGGCCGATCGGATGGCGTTGAGCGACTGCTTCAGGCGCTGCTCCTCCGTCTTGGCGGTCACCGCCGCCTGGTCGAGCTCGGTCAGGTCGACGTCGGGCTGGTCGGCCGGCACGCGTTCGAGCTGGCCCTCGAGCGACGCTTTCGAGGTGAGGATGGCCCCGACGGCGCTATCAAATTGCGCCCGCCGCTCGGCGTACGCCTGTTCATCGTGCGCGCGCACCTTCTCGGCAACGTGGCGCGCCTGAATCTGGGCCTGGAGCTGGTCGAATTGCGTTTGCAGTTCTGCCGCGCGCCGCCCAGTGCGATGTGCATCCATCGAGGCGCGCTCGACGTCGGCGAGTGCGGTTCCGCGCCCGGCGATGAGCTTGGCCGTGGAGGCGTTTGGCGTGTCGCAAACAAAGCACTTGCCTTCCGTTTCGATCTGCTCGATCTCGTGAAGAATTCGCCGCGCCTCGCGTTGCGAGAATTCCTTCGAGAACTCGGCGCGCTTGTGATCCTCGCGGGCAGATCGCAGCTCGGCCTCGATGGCGTTGAGCGTAGCCAGGAGCTGTTCGGTTCCGAGCACCTCGTCTTCGAGGTCGTCGAACACGGGCTTCGCGGGTGGCAGAAACGCATCGATCCGCTGCTGCGCCTGAGCGATCTGTCGGGTGAGGAGCTCCCGATCGCGCCTGGCCTTGTCGATGGCCGCTTGGCGGTCCTGGGCCTGGTTCAAGAGCCGCTCGCGCTCGAGCGCGGTTTGGCGCGCCGCCTCGTAGGCCGTCTCGGTCGGGGCGAGCTGGGCCTCGATGAGCGGATCGGCCGTCACCCCGTCCACGATGACCTTCGCCTCGCGTACGACCTTCTGGGCGGCGAGCACCCGATCCTTCAGCTTGTCGAGGTTGAGATCGACGCACGTCGCGGCGTCCGGCGCGAGGTTCGGGTTCCAGTCGGGGAGCTCGCCCTCTTTCGGCGTCCAGCCTCCCATTTCTTTGATCAGCCGCTCCTTCGTCCACTTGCTCGCCCCCGCACAGAGGTTGAGCACCCACTCCTTGCGCTTCTCGTCCGAAAGCCGCCAGATCGACTTCTCGGGGTTGAACGCGTCGAGAAACCACTGCACCTCCCCGACGAGCGGGCCGAGCATCGTCTTCGCGCTCTCGATACCCTTCGACTTCTTGGCGCCGTGGCTCACCTTGAGAAAGTTTTCGCCGTCCCGGTGCACGCCGCGCTCGATCGTGATGTCCGACCGCTCGTGGTCGTCATCCTCGGCGACGAGCGTGACCTGAAACCCCTCCTTCGGGTTGGTCGCGAGCGGCAAGAGGTCGGACGCCCGTATGCCGACGAAGCCGGGAAACTGCCCGGTGAGCGCGTACGCAATCGCGCCCACGATGGTCGTCTTGCCCGACCCGTTCGGCCCGACGAACAGGTTGACCGGCGAGAGCGCGATCTCTTCCGTGTCGATCCCGCGAATGCCGGTGAGCGTGAGCCCGCGCAGCTTCATCGCCGCGCCTTTTTCTTCTTCGGCTTTTGACCGTGAATGCCGTGCCGATGGAGGAAAAAGACGAGTGCGCTGTGAAGCTCGTCATCGCTGAGATCGTTGGCGCGAACGACGACGGTGGCAAACGCGCTCCGAAAGGGGGTGACACGCGGCCACTGGGCGACACCCGGCGGAGCCTTCGCCTCCTTCGGCGCATCGATCTCCTTCGCGCTGACAACGCCCATCTCCCCGACGACCAGTAGCACGCCGCCCGCGGTGGCCGGATCCTTCATCAAGACGAGCCGAACGTGATCGATCGACACGAGATAAAACCGAGCGGCGCGGTCGCGCGCGATCATGGCGGTGCTGGCGTCCGCGAAGACGCGTTTCCCGCCAAATTGATGGCCAGCCGGCTCCCACTGCGACTTGTCGTCCGGGTAAAGTCGCTTGACTTCGGTGATCTCGAACCGGTTCATCATGCTGCCCCCTTTTCACGTCCGAGCCGCTCTCGAACGGCGTCGAGCGAGACGAGGGCGAGCTCCAGCTCACGCGCGATCTGCTTTGCGCCCCGGCGGAACACCGGATTGCCGATCTCGCGCACGGCGTCGACGAGCTCGCGCGCCAACTTTTCGACCTGCGCCCACTTCTCTTCCATCAGTTCGGCTCCTCGCCCCCACCGCCGGTCGGTTCCGGCTCCGGATCGTCGTCCTCGTCCTCGACCCCCCAGGCGGCCATGACACTGTCGAGCGCAGCGCCGAGATCGTCCCCCGTCCCCTTGAAGCTGATGTCCGGGTCATCGGGCGAGTAAAGCCACACGACCCAAGGCGGGCCGGGGAGCGAGCCGATGTGGATCATGATGCTCGCGCTTCGCTCCTCTAGGGCAGCCTGGAGCTCGGCGATCGTCTTCATCCGGGTTTTTGAAGGGGGGGCACCTTGATGCCGCGGTAGTTCGCCCACTGCTCGAGTCGCGTGAGCCACGCCTGCTTCTCGCCGAGCTTGGCCTTCTTGTCGTCGGGCGCGGTCGGCTTGCTGTCACGCTCGATCGCATCCCGGTAGCCGTTCATCAGCGTCCGGAAGTCGAGCTCGACCAAGTCGGACAGCTTTTTGCCGGCATAGGGGGGCGTCTTGAACGGGAGCACCAGATCTTCGGGCGCGCCAGGCGCGGCCGCCCCAGCCGGAGCCGAGGCTGGTTGCGTCGTACCCGCAGGAGCTGCCGGCGCGGCCGCAGTGGTCGGCGGGGTCGGATCCGCGGCAGGCGCAGCGCCCGCGGGCGGGCCTACCGGAGCAGCGCCGGCCGCCGGCTGAGCAGCCGGGCGCGTTTTCGCCGGCCCGCGCGTGCGCCTCTGCGTGGCAGTGGTGCCGTTGGTCGGCGCGCCGGAAACGACCTCGGCGCCCCTGCCCTCGATCACTTCGGGGTTGCCGTCGTCGATCTCGAAAAAATCAGCCGACGGATTCTCCTCCGTGCCCGAGGTCGGAGGGGGGAAGCCCATGTAGACCTCCCCGTACTGGAGCCGACACGCCTTGCGCAGGGCGCCCGAACGAAGCAGGTCCGCCGGGTAGCGTTCGTAGGTTTCCTTCGTGTCGAGTTTCGCGTTCTCGGCGTCCTGCTGCGAGAACTTCATCCGGATCGGCGGCCGACCCGCCCGGTGCGCGACGCAGATCGCCTCGCCATCGTCGCCGAGGTTGATCCACTCGACCCACGCACCCCGGACCCGTTGCGTGGCGAGGGCCTCCATGAGGCGAGCCGACGGTTCGAGCCGGTCGTGAATGACGCGAAGCTGCTCGACCGCCGAGACGCCTGGCAGGTCGAGCTCGTACGCCTTCACCATGGCCAGGACGACCTGCGCTTCGGTCTTGAATCCGAGCTGTTTGAAGAGGCCCGCCTCGTGGAACTCTTTGGCCATCTCCCGGGTCTGGGCCCAGTCCTCCTTCGTCATGCGCCGGACACTCGACTGCGAAGTGGCTTGCATGGCCTCCACCATCCTTCGAATCGTCATCAGCTCCGCACGCACGTCGTCGCTCGACACCATCGCGGCCGAGGGCGCTCCACCAGCCGGTACCATCGAAGTCTGCGTCATGTGTTCGTTCGCCGCCTCCTAGTTCGGCCACCTTACGGAAGAGGTGGCAAGCGCGTCAAGCGCGAAGTGTCACGTTTGTACTAGTACGCCGCTACCATGAAAAAGTTGACGAATTTCGCCCCTTGTGACAGCCTCCACTTCTGTGAGCGCCACCAAAAAGAAGGCTAAGCCTCGCCAGATCACTCCGACGGGGCGTGCGGTGCGCGAGTGGCGAGAGCACGCCAGCTTGACGCGCGAAGAACTTGCGATGAAGACAGGGCGCTGTCTCTCCACGATTCGCAACTGGGAAAAGGACCGCGAACCGCGCGCGTCCGACATCGGCATGCTCGAAAGCGTCGCCCCTGGCCTCGTCCGCCGCCTCTTCCCGGCAGCGTTTCGACGCCGGCCCCCGCATCCGGCCGGCCATCGCGCAAACGGAGTGGCTCGCGCGAGCATGAACGCCTAACGCTGTCAGCAATGTCCCGAACCATTCGGGTCACGAAGCACGTCATCAGCGTCAAGCCGCGCGGCGATCACAGCTTCGGCGTGCTGCTCGGCCCCGGCCCGCACGTCCACTGGTTTCTCACCGTCGACCCGCCCAGGCTCGGCGCCGAGGTCACGCTCACGGGCACCGAAGCATCCGTCACGCCCGTCGCCTGGAAGGGCCGCGCCGGCACCGTCACCTTCGTCAAAGACCCGATGCTCGAGTTCGCGAAGTCCGCGCAGGCGATACGTGTCATCTCGCCCGAGTGGAAGGCGCGCGTCGGCAAGACCATGCGCCGCTCGCTCTACAAGTACCAAATCGACGGCGGCGCCTGGCTCGCCTCGCAGATCGCGTCTGGCAAAGGTGGCATCCTGGCCGACGAACAGGGCCTCGGCAAAAGCACGCAGACGATCGCTGCGCTTTCCGCGACGCGCCTCTACCCGACGCTGCTCGTCTGCCCGATGTCGATCAAGATCAACTGGGCGCGCGAGTTCCAATGCGCGGTGGACCCGCCCACGATCACGATGATCAGCGGGCGCGTCTCCCACATCGACGTCGCGGACGTCGTCATCGTCAATTACGACCTGCTCGCCAAGTCCGAGGAGCTGCTTCGCCGCATCAACGCGCGCTCTACCGTTTTTGACGAAGCCCACCTCGTGAAAGAACCGCTTCCCTCGCCGAGCCACCGGGCCGCCATCGCAACCCGCATCGCGATGCACTTCGGCCGGACGATCCTGCTCACCGGCACGCCGATCATGAACCACCCGCGCGAGATCTGGCGTCTCTTGCACATGGCGGATCCGGCGGCATGGCCCGAGCTCGCCGACTTCGAGACGCGGTACCTGCCGCGCGGTCCGAAGAGCTCGCTCGAGAACAAGGCGGAGTTTCACGCCCGCGTACAGCCCATCTTCTTTCGCCGGCTCAAGGCCGAGGTGCTCCCCGATCTTCCGCCCAAGTCCCGGCGCTCGATCCTCGTCGAGCTCGACACGCTCGACATGCGCGCGTACCGAGAGGCCGAGGAGCACTTTCTGCGCTGGCTACGCGATCAGGGCTCGGACGAGGACGCTCGTCGCGCCGCCCGGGCCGTTTCGCTCACCAAACTCACCGCGCTCCGCCGCCTGGCCGCCAACGCCAAGATGCGCCGCGTCGTCCCCGACTACCTGGCGCAGTGGTTCGACAGGCCGAACCCTCCCCCCATCGTCCTCTTCGCCCACCACGCCGAGGTGCTCTCGAAGCTGCACGACCTCTGCGTGCGGCGCCTGGGCCTCCGCATCGCCGCAATCGGTGGCAGCGACTCGGTCACCAAGCGCCAGGCCGCGGTCGACGCCTTCCAGGCCGGCCAGGCCCACGCTTTCCTCGCCCCGATCGGCGCCGCCGGCGTCGGCCTCAACCTGCACCGTGCGGCTGATGCCCTGTTCATCGAACGCATCTGGACGCCGGCCCGCATGCTCCAGGCGGAGGACCGCATCCACCGCGTCGGCACCGAGCGCCCGGTCACGATCACGTACATCGACGCCGCCGGCACGGTGGACGAGAAGCTCCTCAGCGTGCTCGAAAGTAAGCAAGAGATCATCGACCACACCCTCGACGAAACGGACTCGCTCGTATCGGTCGCGGCCACGCTCGACTCGGTGCTCGAGATGTACCGCGGCGCCGCGTAAAAGAAAGGTCGGATCCACACCCAGGGGTCGACTCGCGCGAACGCTTGCGCGCTCGGTAAAGCCGGTGGGCCCTCGTCGCGAGAATCGCCGCAAGAGCGGGGGACGTGCTTTTTTCATGCTCGCCCGACCTTGTACCGATACTCCCGAACATCGCCGTCACTCTCCCGCCCGCCGCCGGAGTTCCTTCGCCAGCCTCCGCAACGCGGCACGCTCCTCGCGCTCGGCCGTGTCGAGCGGTTCGTGGAACCGGTCGTCGATCTGCCGCTCGATCCACTTGGCCGCCGAATACGCCGCATCCTTGTCGGCCTTCGCGCGTGTCTCGGCAATGCGCTCGGCCGAGCGACTCAGGCGATGCCGGAGATGCGGCCGGGGATGCGGTTCGGGCCCGTGCCCATCCTTGACGAGATCGGCGTGAGTCCGCTTGCACTCCGCACAGCCCTTCGGGCTGATCGCCCCGCCGAGCAGCTTGTCCCGCGGCCAGAGCGGCTGGCCAACCCTGTACGCGGCAATGAGGCACGCCACCTGGTCTTCGGTGTCCGCAATCTCGTACAGCAACTCGCCGTAGCACGACGTAATGAACTCCTTGACGATGGCCTTGTCGTCCGCGCTAACCTCGGTCGCCCCGCGGCGCGCGACGAGCAGCGAGAGCAGGCTCGCCTCCATTTCGTGCACATCATGCAGGCCGACCATCCGGCAGCCATCCAAGAGCTCGCGCGCGCACTCCTGGTCCTCGTCGGTCGGCTCGATCACGCACCACTTTTGGAACGGCCACAGGTGCGACCCCATCAGCGCATCCACCTCTGGAGCTCCGTTTGGAGCGTGTCGATCGTGTCGAGCAAGTACGCGACGCGCGTGGCCGGGGTGAGACCCCACTTCTCCTTCAACGATTGCTTGGCGAGCCACGCCCGAATCTCGGCGAGCTCCGTCGAGTCGCCCTCCCGAGGCCGCGTCACGCGCTCTATCAGTCGCTGGTCCATTCTACGCTCCTTTCATGCGGCAAGCTTCACGACCTTTTCGATCCGCTTCGCAGTCACCTCACACGAGCGCTCGTCCGTCTCGATGAGCAGCGCGCGCCGACCGGACCGAATGGCAGCTTCCCCTGTCGTACCCGCGCCAGCGAACGGATCAACCACCAGCCCGCCCAGCGGCGTCGACTCCATGACGAGCACGCGCACGAACGGCTCCGGCTTTTCGGTCGGGTGCCGCTTCTTGAACCGCACCGACGGTGCGCGCAGCACCGAGCGCATCTGCCGAAACCCGTCGTCGGCCCACACGCTCGACTGGTACCGGTTGCGAGCTCGAGGCGTCGCGATCGGGGCCCGATGCGCCTCCCGGCGCCGCACGCTCGTGTCGAGCACCTTCTCGCTCGGCACGCGATCGATCTCGTGATGGATCTTCGACCACTTGCCGCGGTACCAGTGCACCGCGAACTCGTGCACCCGGCGAAACCGCCCGTTGCTCGGCCCGCTCCCGTTCGCCTTCTCCCAAACGACGTCCTGCCCAAGCTTCCACCCACGAAGCGTGAACTCCGGCGAGTGCTGGATCATCAAGCGAAGCGAGCCAAAGCACCAGAGGCTCGCGTTCTTCGGCAGCACGCGCCCGACGCTCGCCACCCACCCGCTCGGCCACCTGTCCCACGCCATGTGCGTTTCGCCGTACGGCGGATCGGTCACGCACGACACGGGACGGTCGACAAGATGCAGCAGCACGTCACGCGCGTCGCCGTGGTAGAGCGTCACCTGCGCAGACTGGTAGTAAGGCGTCATCGATCGCGGGGGAGGCTACCAGTTCCTTGCAGCCATGTGTACGACTATGATAGCACGTTCGTAACACCCATGACCGAGCCGACGACCCCGACCAACGGACTTCCCGCGTCCGAACTTCCGCAGCTCCCGCCCGCGCACGAGGCGATTCGCTACTGGTTCAACGAGAGGCGCGGCCGGCGCACCGGTCTCGCGCGCCTGCTCGGCCTATCGGCCGCCACCGTCGCCTCGTGGGGGCGCATCGAAGAGCCTTCGCGCCCGCACGAGCCGTTCTACCTCTTCGCAGTGCAGGAGATCGCCGGCATCCCGGTGCTCGCCTGGCTCACGCCGGAAGAGATCCGCGCGCTTGAGCCCGTGCTGCAACACTTCCAGCCGCTCGTCACGACGCACCGGCGCGCCAAGGATGACCCGCGCCAGCTCTCGTTCGACGACGCCCTCGCGCGCATCGCCTCCGAGCCAGTCGGCTACGACCCCGCCGACGACCCGAACGACGCCCCTCCGCCGAGCGGCATGCCGGGCGACACTGCGGGAGACGAGCCGCCCACCTTCGACGTAGACGCCGCGCTGTGAACCGCAAAGGGCGCCGTGGCGAGGCCGCCAAGGCCAGAAGGCAAACCAGAAGAATCATGAAACGCATCGGACCATTCGAAAAGATCGGCGACTTGTCGGCCGAGGAGATGGGCGAGCTGCAGCGCCAAGCAACGATGCTCCTCTCGTCCCAGATGGCGATCCGCAGCGCGCTCATCCGCCGGGAGCTGGAGATCGCGGTCCGGCAGCAGCACGGCCGCGAACCGACCTCGGGCCACATGGTCGATCTCTTGATGAACTGCGCGGCCAAGATGGAACGCAGCCTGGACGTGCTCGACGAAGCCAAGTTTCTCGAGGCGGTCGTCTCCGTGCTCTGCCTTGCGCGCGATCTCGCGTACGCGGAGGGCAAGCTCAAGGCGGCCCCCGAAGCGCAGCCGAGCTGACGATGACGATCGGCGGCGGCTGGTGGGGCTACCAACAACTGCGGAAACGCCCCGTGTCCGCGCCCATCAAGGCGAGCTCGGTCTGGTGGTGCATCGCCTGGGCCTTCTCGCTCGTCGCCGCCGTCGGCTACACCCTGACCTACCTCCGCCTCTGGTCCGTCATCGACGCCACACTCGGCATGGCGTTGCTTTTGGCCGGTCACCAGGCGATGCACATCGCGCAGTCGAAAGAGCGGACCGAACGGCGCCGGCTCCTCGAGCGGACGCGCAAGCACGGCGCCGTCGAGACCGCCGAGGACATCGCCGCCCGCCGCGACGCCATGCGCGACCACGATTTCTGAATGGCCCACGTCAGAAAGCGGGCCACCGCGCGTCGTTCGGCCATGAGCCAAGAACGAAGCAGGCGGATCGGAACGGCAGTGGGTAAGGCGAACCAGCAACTCGAGGCGCTCGGCGTCTCCGCCGTCGTGGCGGTCGTCTACACCCGGGGTGCGGCGCGGTTGCTCGACAAGCGCGGGCGCGAGCGGTTGACGGTGACGGGCGAGCCCGAGGAGGCGTGCGCCGAGATCTACCGACGCTTCGAACGCGCGCTCCGCCGCCTTCTGCTCGGCCCGTAGACCGCGTGCCTGGCCAAGGCCGCCTTAGTTTTTTTAGCTCAGACCTGCTCGCGCCAGGACAGTGACCCGAAGAGGACGACCACACCATTGGCCGGCGTAGGCTGCACGAACAGCACCAAGATGTCCGAAACGCCGGCAATGGTGGTGCCGAGTCTCAAGTCGCTGGCCCCGACGAGAGAGGACGGCGACGATCGATTCTGGGCGTCGTAGCTCGACCGGGTCACCGTGCCCGATCCGGCCGTGATCAGATTGGCCGCCACCGGAAGCGCCACCTCCAGCGCACTGTTGGGGACGGGCGTCCACACGAGCGCCGCACCCGCGATCGTGGGATTGAAAACGAGACCCAACCGAAAGGTCGAGTTGGCCGTCGGCGTCATGACGGAGTAGACCACATCGTTGATCGTGGCTCTCTTGTTCGCCGTCCCAGCCTGATACCGAAGAGCCAATACGGAGTAGATGTTGGTGTCGTTGGCCGTCGACACGCTGGTCGACCCCCGATCGATCGACAGAAGCAGCCCAGTATTGTCGAAACCACCCTCCGAGATGACCGACGCGCAGACGTGGAGGAGTGAGCCCGTTGTTGCCGGCCCCGTGCCCGCGCTCGCGATCTCGTAACGAAGCGGCAGATTCGGGAACCTCGCATACGGCACCACGAGCGTGGTGTTCGCGTTCAGAACTTCGTGGCAGTAGACGATCACGCCGCCGATGTTGAAGCCGAACCGAATCCGGCCCACACCGAGCCACTGAAAATCGATCACGAAGATCTGGGTCTTCGTGACGTCGAGGGTGATGCCGCTTGGACCAGCGCCGTCGAGCGTGTCGACATTCCAACTCGCCTGATCGAACACGGCGTCGACCGGCGCGCCACTCGTGCTCGTGCGGACAACGACGCTGGTCACGAGGTCCGAACGCTGAAAAAACATGCCGTCCGATTCGTCGAAATACCCGATCCGGCGAGCAACGCCGGTGAGCCCGGCGCCCGCAGCTTCGGCCACCAGAACTCCCGTCAGAAAAATAAGTTGCCCCTTGCCGGGTTGGTAGTTGAACCGCTGGAACGTTTGGCGCACGCGCGTCCCGGCGACGTTGCCGGTTACGTCGATGCGGGTCGCCGCGAAGTTCGCAAGGTAGGTGCTGGCCGTCCCTGCGCCCGCTGTTTGCTGATCGTCCCAGGAGATCGGCTGGCTCGAGATGAGCTGTTTCGAATCGAAAATAGTGAACGGTTCGCTGACGCGCAGCCGAGCAAACGCGTCGAGACTCGTCGGTTCCATACTGCTTCCTCCTGGACCTGGGATGGACGTCACGATCGCGCCGCTCGCCGCGGCCCCGGAGTCGAAGAACGGAACGCCCACCCAGAGTTGATCCGTTCCACCGACGAGCACCTCGCGGGCCGGGCCAAGGCCCCCGTTGATCGTCGGTTTGGTCGTGTAGAGAAGCCCCCCGAACGCCTGCACCGCCGCGCCGTGGCCAGCGTTGACCGTCCCCCACAAGAGGTCCGTCGAGGCAAAAGGAATGCTTCGGTACTGACCGCCGGCGCGCACGCTGAGCGCCGTATCCGCGCCTGGCACGTCGAAGATCGACACGAGACCCCCCGACACGCCCGCCCCGACGCCGACGCGCAGGCTCCCCGCCTGAAACAGGCAATCCCCGTCGAGCACCGTGTTCGGTCCAGCGGACTTGACGTCGAGCGCGGTGCTGCACCCGAACGCCATGAGCGTGGTCGTGCCCGGCCCGTCGATGAAGCTCGTCTCGATTCCGCCGCCGCCCATCAAGTGGTCGCCGGACCCGCCGGACAAGACCATGTCCTGCAAGATGCAGTCGGAGTAGACGACCGAGGTGCCGGACACGTCGATCGATCCGAGCCCGGTGGTCCCGTTCAGCACGAGCGAGTCGATGAGCACGCCGTCCGTCACGGCAGGCCCGCTGACGAACTGGCTGCTGCCCTGCACGAACCGCATGGTTCCCACGTTGAGAACCGTCATCGTGTAGACCTGCACCGCGTCGCCCGCGAGCGGCGTCACCTGGGTGAACGGAACGGCGGCGAGCGCGGCCGTTCCCCAGGGCGTCGTGCGGACTTGGCCTCCCCCGATGTTTTTCATGACGCGCGCGTAGTTGCCCGTGCGCGGCCCCGCCGTGATGCGGATCATGTTGCCGACGTCGCCCGCGCCGAGCCCCACGCCGGTCACGTCCCACGGCGTCTGCGTCGCCCGGTTCAGCGTCGTCACCGCCGTCAGCGCGCTCACGGTGGTCGGCATGCGCGTGCCCTGCAACGTGAGGCCAGCGCCGGCCATGATTTGGCAGTTGTAGTTCGCCTGGTCGGTGCCCCCGAGCGCCGTCAGGTACGTGACCGCCATCGCTACGATGACAATCGACTCGCGCCCCCAGCGTCGCTGCCGCTCCGCATCGGTCCGAAGGGCCGTGAGCGACGTGAGCCCGGAGTTCTCGTCGTTGCCCGTGCCTGCGTCAACGAACCACGCGACCTGCGCCATCCACTCGGGCGCCGGGATGAGCTCGCGAATGAACCGCCCCGGGTTCGCGCCGTTGGCCGTCGGGTTGCAAATGGTGATGTTGTCGGCGGTCAGCGTCGAGGTAGGGTCCCAGCGCCAGAAGTCCTTCACACTCTCGACCCAGGCGACCGTCGCCCGATTGAGCAGACCAAGCTGGGTCGCGGTCACGTCGAGCAGGCGCCCCGAACCGGCCAGACCGAGCGCAACGGTGTTGAATGGGCCGAGCCCACCCGTCCCGGAAGGGCCGATGTTGAGCAGCTCCCAGACGCCATTGCCGTAGGCCGGAGCGATGACCGCGACGCCGTCCGGCACCAGGCCGGAGTTCACCCGGTAGACGAACCACTGCTGGGTCGAGCGGACGTAGACCTGCTCCCCGTCCTCGACGGTGAAGTCGGTTCCGACCAACATCTCCGCGAGAGTGTTGATCGTATCGATCGGGCTGATGACGTTGCCGCGACGCTTCAGGGCGGACGACTCCCTCCACTCGCAGGCGGTCTAGCTCAGCCGCGCAAGACCCTAGTCTACTGCCGGCGTATTGTCCTGACCAGCGGTCGCTGTGTCCGACCGTTCGGCCAACACTTTTTCAGCCTCGGACAAACGGGCCGCCGCCACCGCAGCAGAAAGTGGCCTGATGAACACGTAACGATCGAAGGGGTCGATGCACACGAGTTGCCACTCGTCGACTCCAAAACCGTTGAGAAATGCAGTCCCAACAGTCTCGTCTCGGCTGTCGGCCACTTTGCCGATCGGAGTGACGACGAGGTACTCGAATTTCATTTTCGAGCAAGCCTACCGCGGGCCCCAACGCTTGACCAGCAGGGGGGCATCGACGGTGTCGATTGCCTGACATGCGCGCCACGCCCCGACAGCGAAAAAGTATTGGCGCCAGCGTCAGAAAAAAAAACAGACCCACGCGCGTCGTAGGAGGCGTGTGCCGAGATCTACCGGCGCTTCGAGCTCGCGCTCCGCCGGCTTCTGTCGGTAGGCCCGTAGACTGCCGCCTCGATCTCCCGCAAATCGAGGGAATCGGCGCCTGCGACCGCGAGCGCGTCCACCGTGATGCCCCCCGCTGTCAGGATGCCCCGAACGATGCCGGGATCGTGGTAAAGCCGCTGGATCCGCGCGTCGCGTTTCACTTCTTCCCGAGCAACATGTGGCCCTGCTTGGCGAGAACGGACCTGCCCGCGCGCGTGATCTTGAACACCGGCCGCCCCTTCAGGCTGCCCATGATGAGCCCGCGCTCCATCAGCGCGTCGTACGTCGACTTTCCGAACCCGCCCCGAGACGTCGGCTCGAAGTTTGCGGCCCGCCCCTCCGCCTCGATGTCGAGGAGCGCCCGAAGTTGAATGAGGGTGACGCGACACGGCCATGGCTCCGGCTCCTTTTCTGGATCGAACGGGATGATCTCGTACGGTGTGTCGGGACGCTCACCCCGAAAAACGGCAAGGGTGCGCTCCGCCTCTTCGCGCGTTCCAGAATACCCGTGCTCGAAGTTGGGCTTGTCGAAATGACACCAGCCACCCGGCGGCCGGCCTCCCCACACGCCGAACCGTTCATCAGACACCTGCGCCATCCTTTGCGGGGGCACACGCCGCGCAGCGCCGTCGCGTCGCCACCGTCGGCCCGATCATGTCCTGCCGAACTGGCTGGCGGTGCCCGCACTCGAGCTTTTCGTAACCGTCGAGCCGCTCGACGATCCGCCGGAGCGGGTCGCGGTTCGCGCGCCCGATCAAGTTCGGACGGCCCATCGTGCTGTGCCGCGGACCTCTCATTCCTTGGCCCGCGGCTTCGGCGGGTACTTCTTGGTCGGGATGCGCCCCGTCGGGTAGAGACCCTGGATCCGATACTCGTCGATCCGTTCGAGCTCCGACGGCGGGATGCGCTTCGTCTTCAGCCGACCGTCGTCGATCGGCA
>Ga0137445_1000024_pt1 | contig 17977 bp, 24 predicted proteins | sample EasRivERMGT338_2_FD_104647 | JGI IMG/M metagenome (GOLD analysis project Ga0137445, IMG submission 104647) | Soil microbial communities from meander-bound floodplain in the East River, Colorado, USA - East River MetaG ERMGT338_2 | ecosystem: Environmental > Terrestrial > Soil > Floodplain ...
CCGGCACGGCCTGACGCCGCAGATGGTGCGGGACTTCTGCCGGGCCAACAACATGACAGAAGAAACGTGGATGAAGGCTGCGACCGAGAACAAGGTGTTCACCAGTGTCTCACCCTTTGAGCATCAGATGACGGAGGCCGTGCTTGGCATCAAGCGCCAGTTCGCCGACTAAGCGTCCGCTCATTGCGGTGCAGGCCCGTGATCCGGTCATCGGGGCGCAGCGGGAGTCGAGTCAGTTCCGGTTGCGCAGCGACGTGACGTTCATCAAGGGCTACTCGGATGTGCGGGAGCAGATGGAGGACGCCATTCGCCGTGGCGAGCGACCGACCAAGGGTCTGCGCCACCGGATGCAGTGGGTCACGATTCAGCGGCCCAACGGCAGGCCGGACCTCCAGAAGGCGACGCAGTTCCGCGTCATGGGTTACCAGCCGATGAAGTGGGACGAGATGGACGGGTTGGGGTATGAAGTGCCCATTGCGGCGTTCAAGACGCCGGACGGGGGCGTGCAGATCGGGGACACGCAGTTATATTATTGCGATGCCGCGACTGCGGAGCAGCACATGATTGACGGGCGAGCCGCCATTGACGCACAAACCGCCGTAGATGCCACGTCGAGCACCTTGCATCAGGCAGGACGTGACGCTTCTCGCGGCGTCGGTGACGAGTTGACCACAGCGACGCTCGAACAGCGTCACGAGGTCGGCGGCTAGCACGAGTCATCGCCCCAGCGAACGCAGAACCCGGAGCGCATCATGGGTTTCGCGTTTCAGCCAGTACGGGGCAATTGGGATCAGAAGGCGTTCAACACCGCTTCTGCCGCGACATTCGGCAAGGGCGCGTTGGTCGCGTTCAATACCGCACGCGACTTGCAGGAAGCGACGGTGGGCTCGGAAAAGCTCGTCGGCATCGCCCTGCATCGCTCGGTGGATTCCTTCCCCGCAGGAATGGTGATCGTCGCCATTCCGCTCGATGGGTCGGCGGTGGCTAATTGTCCCATCGAAACGGACGTGGTCGCCTCGCTGATTTCGGTCGGCCAGTGCTACACGTTCGAGAAGTCCGGCAACACCCTGCGCCTCGATGTGGACTCGCAGGCGTCCGCGTACTTCGAGATCGTCGGTCCGCTCAAGTCCGGCGTGCTCGACACCACCCTCATCAGCCAGACCAGCAGCGTCGAAGTGGTGTTCCTGACGAATGTCAGGGCCATCCCATCGGCAGCTTCGTTGCTGGTCCCGGCCCCCTAACGGAAAGGAGCTGAGCCATGACGATGACCAGAGCGCAGTTCCAGATTCTGTTGGAGCCGAAGCTGCGCAACATCTGGAACGAGAGCTGGCCCCCACGGGCGCAGGAGTATCCGCGCTACGTGAACATCTCCAGCTCGCGCAAGGCGCAGGAAACCGATGCCAAGATGACCGGCCTCGGGGCCATGCAGGACAAGACGGAAGGCGGCAAGGTCACCTACGGCGACCCCATCAGCCCCGTCACCAAGGTTTACACGCACACCGGCAACGCGCTGGCCTACCGGGTCACCGCCGAAATGCGGCGCCACGAGTTGTATGGCCAGATCAGCAAGCTCGAACGCTCGTTGCTGCGCAGTGCGGCGGACCGGCAGGAAACGGACACGGCCAACATCCTGAACAACGGGTTCTCGACTTCCTACACCGGGTTCATCGCGGGAGAGTCGCTGTTCAGTACCTCGCACGCCCGGCTGGATGGCGGGACCGCGCAGGCCAACCGTCCCAGCGCGGACGTGTCGCTGGGCGTCACGGCCCTGCAGAACGCCATCATCCAGTTCCACAACTGGCGCGATGACAGGGGCCGTCCGTTCCTCAGCGTGCCCAAACTGCTGCTCATCCACCCGAACGACCTCATGTCGGCGCGGGAACTGCTGGGCAGCGAGTTCAAGCCGGGCACGTCGAACAACGAGATCAACGCACTGCGGGAGGACAACCTGTCCTTCATGGTCTGTCACTACCTGACGGACACCAATGCGTGGTTCTTGCAGGGCGACAACCACGATCTGAACCTGATCTGGGACTTGCCGCCCAGCACCAGCATGGACGACGACTTCGACACGGACGACATCATGCGCAAGCTCGTCCAGTGGTATTCGACCGGCTGGGGCGAATGGCGCGGAACCTACGCGAGCAGCGGTATCTCGTAACGCGCACGGACAGTGGGGGAGGTTTCGGCCTCCCCTGCTTCACCCTTTTTCCTGTTTTGAGGTCACCACATGGCTGGCACACTGGACGACGGCAAGTACATCACCATGTCGTCAATCAGCCTCACGGGCGGCATTGCGGGCACCGGAGGCTCAGGGGCGACGCTCGTTGCCAGCGTCGTCAGTGCGAACAGCGGCGTGTTCGCGGCGGGCTTCACGATGGCGGGCGTGGGGAACAGCGCACTCTTTGAAGGCCCCTCACGCTTCACGGCGGGCACGGCGATTCTGCCAGGCATCGCCTTCAGTTCGGAGTCCTCGCTAGGCTTCTTCCGCTCGGGCAACTCGGTGATGGCGCTGTCCTACGGCCATCTGCGGGCCTCGATCAGTTACTCGGGCAACACCGCCAGCACGTCGGCCACCACGGCGAACCAGACGGTGCAGGGTTCTTTCCGGGTGTCGGTGCTGAGCCTGACGAGCAACGGCGCGGAGATCGCGGTACTGTCCGGTAACACGACCTACAAGTTCGCCTCCGTCGCGGTCGCCTAGGCCATCATGGGTCGCCTCCATCAGTATTCCAACTCGGTCAACGCCTACGAGGGGTTGGCGGCCTCCATCGTCACGTCGAACACCCTGTTCTGGGGCGACGCGGCGATGATTACCGGTTCGCTGACCACCTCCAGCGCGACGGCCAGCACATGGACCATTCAGGGCTACGAGGGCGACGATGCCGCAGGATTCCGCACAGCGCTCCCTGCGGCCACGGCGTCGGGGTGGCAGACGGTGAAAGCCGTCAGCGCGCAGGGCTATCTGTCCATTGACACCATTCCCCGCTGGGCACGAGTGATTCGCACGCCGAGTCATTCCAGCAGCACACTCTACGTCTCGCAGTACGTGGGGCCGTAAGTGCCTGCGGTAACCCTTCAGCAGATTCTGTCGCAGGCGACGGCGGCGCTCGGGAATCGGCTCGAACTGACGCCGTCCCAGATTTCCTTCCAAGCCAATCTGGCCCAAGAGGAAGTCGCGCAGATGCTGCCGATGACGGAGTTGATGAAGACCGCCACACTGGTCTTGGCGGCGGGGTCCAACGCCACAGTGATCCCGTCCGATTTCGGGGAACTGGTGGACGTGTTCCGGCCCAACTCGTTCGATTCCTTCGGCTACCGACTGCTGACCTTGGTGCCGCTGCGAGAGATTGACAACGCCTCCGAGGGCACGCAGACGGGGGTGGCGAACCGTTTTGCCCTCAGCGCCTCGTCCATCGTGTTCTATCCGACCACGACCTCGCAGGACACGTTCACCATGCGCTACGTGGGGATTCCGAGCGACATGACGAACCTGACGGATCGGCCCTCGCTGCATACCCGCTATCATTCGGCGGTGCTCTACAAGACGCAGGAGAATCTGGCCGACCTGATCGTGGACAACCAGCGGGCGGCGTACTTCCGCAACAAGTTCATTTCCGTGATGGGGACCATTCCGACCCCTTCGGACGTGCTGAACCGCAGCGAACGCACGCTGGGCGGCTAACTATGCCGTGGACTCTCCATGCCCTGATGAGCGAGGCGACGACGATCTGTCGCCTGAGTTCGGACATGATCCAGCCCTCGATGGTCAGTCACTACGTCAATCAGGCCCAGCGCGACGTGGCGAACCGCATCCAGCAGGTGGAGTTCGAACGCCTCGCGGTGTCGAGTACGTCGAGTGGCGATGACAAGTTGTTCATCCCCACCGATTGCGAACGGGTGCTGAACTTGTCGCTGGATACCGGCTTCGGACAGCGGGTCTTGGACCAGCGGAACGTGTGGGACATTGACGCCCAGAGTTCCGGCACGCAGACGGGGACGCCGAACTACTACGTCTCCTATGCGACGTGGCTCCAGCTCTACCCGAGCCCCAACAGCACGCTCTCGTTGCTGATGCGGTATGTCGCTCGGCTCAGTGACATGACGACCTACAGTGCTATCCCTTCGGTGGACACGCGGTATCACCAAGCGGTGCTGCACGGGACCGTGGCGATGCTGGCGCAGCGCAAGGGCGATGAAGTACAAGCGCAATTCGCCCGGAGCCTCTATGAGCGCGAGTTACAGGCTCAACCCTCGGCCTTGGAGCAGATGCAGCGCAACCGGGCGGGCCTCCACGCGATGGTGCAACTCACCCAGCCCTCGACCGGCGCCTCGCGCACGGATCGCTGGGAACGGAGCAACTGGTGACCAACTGGACGAACACCACGGCGACGCCCAAGGTGGCGCAGTGGGTGCCGCTGACGCCTGTGGAACTGACGGTGGGCGAGGTGGACTTCGCGGTGAAGGTGAACGACGCGATGCCGCTCTACGTGTATGACGCCAACCCCTTGCGGGTCTGGCCGACCCCGATTGAATCACCATGAGTCAGTGGACTTCGGGCGATACGCTGGATAGCGCCACACTGAACGCACGCGGGGCCTCGGCGTCCTCGGTCGGTGGGTTCTCCACGAACACGCTCCGTGTAGACAGTGGTGAGTCGATTGTCGTTCCGGCGGATACCCGACTCGTCATGGGCGCGCTGACGCCCGGTGCGGATGGGGTGGTTCAGATCGGCGGGAGCCAGACTGGAAGTGGACGGGACGGGTTGTCCATCACCCCCACATTGGATGGAGCGGGTGGCCCGACGGGAATCTACTGTGCGCCGAACTTCTCGCTGAGCGCACAGAGCCAGACCATCTCCGCGTCAGGCTTCGGGTTCTCCACGATCTCGACCAACGGCTTTGTGGCCGACACCTATTGGGCCGGACTCATCTATACGCCGCTGGCAATCACTGGCGCGGGGTCGGTCTACTCTCTGTTCGGCCACGTTTACAGCGACTTCACGTTGGGGAGTGGTCGGAACTATCCGATCTACACGAACCGTGGGCATCTGCGCTTTGGAGATACTTCGCGCTTCACGTCGGGCACCGCGATTGCACCGGGCATCGCGTTCGACTCCGAGGTGTCGCTGGGCTTCTACCGGAGCGGGAACAGCCAAGTCGCCTTGTCCTATGGGACACTCATGGCGTCGGGGCTGTCCACTGGCGATTTGCGGTATGACGTGCGGTTCGCGGGCCCCGGCATCAACGCCAGTATTCTGAGTATCGGGCTATTCGGGCAGGCGGTGGCTGATGGGAACAACCTGCTGGCCCTCAAAGCCACGACAGCGACCCCGACCATCAACCCTGTCGGGAACGGCGGGTACGTCTTTGTGCGCGGTGGCGCCCTGCTGTTTCTGGGCGGTAGCGGGTCGCTGACGACGGTCGCTCCCGCCTGACTCTTGCATGAGGTAGCGATAGAACTTAGGTTGGGGCCGTGCGTTGCGCGCTGCTGACCATAAGCTGTTTGCTGTTCCTGCCGGGATGCACCGAAATCCCGACACGGGTTTGCACTCCCCCCGATACGACGTGGTTGTATAATCCCGAGCGCTCCGATAGCGTCCCGGCCATCGTGCAGTTGTGTTGGGTGTGAGCCGTGTCCCCTTCGTTACGGCCTTTCTCCTCAAGAACGAGTCGGGACGCTATCTCCGCGAAGTCCTCGATCACCACACTGGCTTCGGGCCTCTCGTCGTCCTTGACGATGATTCCACCGACGACACCTATGATTTGTGTGCCGTTCACCCCGCCATGCTGCGCTGTGAACGGCGTGGTGCTGTGTCGGCTGCATGGGGCAATGAAGCCCCTGCCCGTGAACATCTCTGGCGACTCGCGTCCGAGGTGGCGGAGTGGGTACTGATCTGTGACGGGGACCAGTTGCTCAGCGCCGATCCCGCCCCCCTGCTCCAATCCACCAAATGCAATGCGTGGAGCTTCCCACTCTATGACATCTGGAACGACCGAAGTCTGTATCGTGACGATGCCTATTGGCGCGGCCATGAGTTTCCACGGCCCTGGCTCTTTGCACCGCACCGCGTCCCTGAAGGTTACGTGGCCGCGTGGTCGGGACGTGGTATCCATACAGGTCACACTCCCGCCAACTTCCCGATCCATACGGGCCTCGCGCCAGCAGGCTATTACTGGACGCATCTCGGCTATCTGTCGGCGGAAGATCGCCAAACAAAACTCACCCGCTACCGGAGCCAGTATCACCAGATGACCGACTTCGAACAGGCGCACGCCGAGTCCATCGCGGACCCCAATCCCACCCTGCGTATTCTGCCCTTCGCCAAGCCGATCCGCATTCTTTGTGGCGGCCCGGTCAGGAAACGGGCGGAGATTCTGGAGGCCCATCTCGCCACACTGGCCGAACAGGAGTTGCCGACCCGCGTCAGCGTGGATTTCTGTTTCGTGGACGACTACCCCGCGCCCGATCCCGCGCAAGCGGTGTTGGCGGATTTCGTCGCGGCACACGGCGGGAAGGTGCTCAAGAGTCACAATCCCGCGCAGGACTTCAGCGACCAGCATCCGGTGACCCACCAATGGTCCGTGACCGCGATGGCGCGCATGGGCCAGCTCAAGACGATGCTCATGCAGGAATGTCTCGCGGGACAGTACGACTTTCTGTGGCTGGTGGACTCCGACCTGCTCATGGACCGCACGACGCTGACCAGCCTGCTGAGCGCGCAACGCGACATCGTTGCGGCGGTCTACTGGACCCGCTGGAATACCGATCCCCGCATCTGTGCGGGGCCGCAAGTCTGGCTGAAACCCCCGTATCAACTGGCCCTGCCCCACTATCCCGAGCACGAGTTCCGTCACGCCCTGGGCGTCGAACGCGCCTTGGAACGAGTCGCGGGGCTGGGGGCCTGTACGCTGATCCGGCGGGGTGTGATCGAGAAAGGGGTCGGGTTTAGTAAGCCCGCCGATTTCCCTTCGGGCGGACTGATGGACGGCGAGGACCGGCACTTCTGTGAATGGGCCAGACGACTGCATGTGGACCTGTGGGCCGATGGCTGGCCGGACATCTTCCACGTCTATCATCCCCAGCAAGTCGAGACGATCCCCAACATGCTGGCGCGCGTCCGCGATGCGCACCCGACGTTCTGTAACCACGGGCATCTGGTCAGCCTGAAGTTGCTCAACGTGGACGACGGGATCGGCCCGATGCACCTGCGCTGCCGGATCGGCGATGGCTCGCTGCTGCCGGAAGTCGAGCAGGCGATAATGAACCTCCAACGCGGCGAGACGACGATCAAGCGCATTCACTTCCCCATGACCACGAAGCCAGTCGGCGGATTGGCCTTGGGTGGTCAGGCGCGGCTCATCCGCATAGAACTGGTGGACTGCAAGCCGTTCGGGTTGCCGCCGGTACTGGAGGACGAGTTCTACACGACGCCCTCCACGGTACAGGACAAGACCCACCTGACCGACGCGCAGCACGCGCAGATCGCCGAGGTGGCGCAATGAGCGAGCAGAAAGTGCAGATACCGCCGGGCTACGTCTGCATCACGACATGGGGCAGCATCACGCATGAAACGGCGGCCTCGTGGGGCAATGCCCGTGACAATCTGGTGCGCCAAGGGCTCAGTCTCGTCTGGGACTTTGTCCCCGGAATCCTTGTGGACCGCGCTCGCAATCAGGCGGTGGCGAAGCTCCTGTCGCACCAACCCGCCTTGGGCTGGATCGTGTTCGTTGACGGTGATGCGGTGTTCGGCCCCGACGCGATTGCCCAACTGCTGCTCACGGCCTATGGCTCCCATCCCCATGCCGATGCGGTCGGTGGCTATTGCACGCTGCGCGGGGAACCCTTTCTGCCGACCATTGACACCGGCACCGGGACGTGGGAATCGGTGCTGCCGGGCAACGGCGTGCTGGAAGTCATGCGCACCGGCTCGGCCTTCATCCTGCTCAAGCGGCACTGCTTCGAGAAGGTGTCGGGGCCGTGGTACGGCACGCGCAACCCCATGCGTCCGATAGACGCCCTGGCGGAAGTGGACAACTTCGCCCATACCCGCTTCGATGGCCGCAACCCCTTGTCCGAAACCGCCGAGTGGAAGGCCCTGCTGCAATGCGCCTTGGACGATCCGGGCTCGCGCAAACCCCATGACCCCTACGCCTTCATCGGGGAAGATTCCAACTGGTGCGACGCGATGCGGTTCGCCGGTCTGCGGATTCTGGTCAACACCGATATCGAAGTGGCGCATGTGGACCGGGTCATACGCTCGGCGAGCGATCACCGGAAGTTTCTCAAGGACCGGGATCAGGACGTGCGGCTGCTGGTGGGGGGCCGGTGATTCCTTCGCTCAGTGTGGTCATCAATACCTGCGCCATCAGCCATCAGGAATTGCCGCTGAGTTCGGGGCGACAGGCGTATAGCGACCGGGCGTGGCTGCTGGCGAACGTGATCCTGCCGGTCTATACGCGCTGGCTCGGACGACTGTTTGTCGAAGTCGTGGTGGTCGGGGAATACGTTCCGGCGCCGGACATTACCTACGTCCCCTGCCCTTCGGTTCACAAGAGTTGCGTGGATGCCTTGGCGCAGCGTCAAGCGGGTTATGAGGCGCTAAAGAACCACGCGGTGGAATGGATACTGTTCCAGCACGACGATCACTTGTTCGACCCGAACAACGAACTGCTGGGCAAGCAGGCGGCGGACGTGCTGAGCCCGTCCCGCTGGACGCACGGTCGCACCACAATCAAGCCGGAGCGGCTGAATGACGGCTCGTTCCCGTGGAACCGGCCTCGCGGCAAGCCGTACGAATTGGGCTACGTGAACGGGCACGGGTGCCTGATGCGGCCCAGCGTGTTGCGCAACGGGTTCCGTTGGACAGACGTGGCCCCCGTGCATACGTGGGACGTGGAGGCCACCAAGTTGCTGGAACGGCTCGGTGTGAAGGTGAGTTACATTCCCGAACTCAAGTTGTGGGACATGGAACGCGGAGCGACGCCGTGGGCCTAGTGCTGGTAACGGGCGGCCTCGGCTTCGTGGGTCGGCATGTCGTGGGCCTGCTGCTCGACGCGGGTCACACCGTGCAGGTCATTGACTCGGTAGACGAACGGGTGCATCACGGCAGTGAACCGTTCATGCCTGCGGGCGTGGAAGTCATCCGGGGCCGGATCGGTAACGTGCCTCCGTGGCGCTTCAAGGAGGCGGAGTACGTCATCCATCTCGCCGCCCAAGTTTCCGTCGCGGATTCCGCGAGTGACCCCGCGCGCTACATCACACAGAACAGTCTGGAGACGGCGCGGTTTCTGCTGGTGTTGCGGCAGCACGCGGCCAATCTCCAGCGGGCCGTGGTGGCGTCCAGTATGAGCGTCTACGGAGACGCGGGGCCGATGGTGAAAGAGGACGCGCCCGTGGCCCCCGCGTCGGTCTACGGGCTGACCAAGTACGATCAGGAACGGCTCGGCCTGATGTGGGGCGAGCAGCAGGGGGTTTCCGTCGCCGCCTTGCGGTTCTTCAACATCTACGGCGAGTGGCAGGCGCTGCACAATCCCTATACGGGTGTGCTGGCGAACTTCGCGCAAAAGCTGCTGGCTGATCAGTCACCGATCATCTTCGAGGACGGGTTGCAGACGCGGGACTTCATTCATGTCCTCGACGTGGCGCAGGCGGTGATAACAGCCACATTCCACCAAGCGCAGGGCGCGTTCAATGTCTGCACGGGAATACCGACGACGATTCTCAAGGCGGCACGGACCTTGGCGGCTGCATTGGGCAAGGACATCGCGCCCGCGATCACGGGCGAGACACGCAAGGGGGATATCCGGCACTGCACGGGCGACCCCCAGAAGATGTTCGAGGCGATGCGGTGGGGCGCAAAGGTCTCTTTCCACGACGGGATGGAGCGCTACGCGCGATGGCTACTGAAGACCTGACCCCCTACTTGGCGGGCAGTACCGAACCGTGGACCGTGGACGTGCTGTGCGCGCTGGTCACGGCCCTGAATCCCGGTATCGTGGTCGAGACGGGAACGTTCGAGGCCAAGACGACCCGCAGGCTGTATGAGGCCATGAGCGCCCAGCGGCGATCCTCGCGGCTCATTACCGTGGAGATGGACCCCGAGCGTTTCCAGTCCGCCGATACATGGATCAGGACATGGCAGGAAGGCTTCGTGGCCGTCGAAATCTGGCAGACGGATGCACTCAATGCCCTGCGGCAGTTCAACGATCACGCGGTGGATTTCGTGTTTCTGGATGATGACCACACAGCGGGGCATGTGGCGGAGGAACTGCTGGAAGTGAAACGGATTCTTCGTCCCGGCGGGGTGTGCTGCGTCCATGACGTGATCGGCCCGTTCGGGCTGGATGCCGTGGTGCGGGCAGCGGGCGGGTTCAACCTACCACTGGAACGGCTTCACGCAGCGGGCGGTTTGGGGGTGTTGGTCGCGTGATCGAAGCCCGCGAAGGGGTGTTCAAGGCGGGGCCGCTCGACCTCGCCGACCGGGCCAAGCTCACCTATATCCTCGACCGATTGGTGGAGTATGAGGGGGAGTGGTCCGACCTCCACGCCGACCCCGCCTCCCGTCGCTTTGCGGCCTCCGGGTACCTGGCCGACGCCTTGGTACCGGGCGGCCAGACCAGCGTGCTCGAAGTGTGGCACTTCGACCCCACCCCCTCGCTGGTAGGGCTGCTGGGGTTCACCAAGATCATCCGCACGGTGGATGCGCAGTTCCATCCCATCTTCTTCGATGGGAAGCTCCGCAACGCCTTGGGGAAGCGGGAGTTATTGCTCCGGGCGGTGGATTGGGCGTTCCAGACATGGGATTTGCACCGCCTCAGCGTGGAGGTGCCGGGGTACTCGGCGGCCTTCATCAAGTTCCTGCGGCGCAAGATGGGCTTTCGCTTTGAGGCCGAAGACCGTACTATCGTACAAGAACGGGTCGTTCCCCACGGGCACCTCAAGACCCGTGAGCGCGTGGCGATGTCGCCGACATGGCGGGAAGCAGAGGCGGGAAGCAGACGATTCCAGGCGTTCCGCAAACACGGGCACTGGCACGATCTGATCCTGCTGTCGGTGACCCGCGAGGAGTTTGCGACGTTTCTTCGTGAGGTGACATGCCCACGTTCTTCGACCGACCCAATCCCCAGCAAGCCGTCCCCGGTGACCTGACCGGGCTCCGGGACACCATCCTGCGCAGCCTGACGCAGGGGGGTGATGGGGGCGTACTCGGGCGGCTGCTCAACTTCACTTCCGAAACCAACCCCGGCAACAGTTCGCTCCCGGCCCTGCGCGCCTCATCCGACCAGCGGCTGAACGACCAGATCAGCCAACTCAACGCCTCGGCGCCGGGCCGCTTCTCCACAGCCAACCTGTATGAACAGGGCCGGTTGCGGGAACGCTCGCAGGAAGACTTCAACCTGCTCTCGTCCCAAGTCTTGGAACGGGGCCGGGACCGGCAGCTGCAGTCCATCCTCGCCTTGCTGGGGCCGGTGTTCGGCCCGACCTTCGGCGGCCCGTTCACCCAAGACCCCAGCGGGTTCGAGAACTTCCTCGGGCTGGCGAATGCGGCGGGGAACTTCGTCAATCCGTTTGATCTGGGAGGCGGCAAGTGAGCTTCCCCCTGATCGTCAATCCCGCGCCCGGCCAGCAACTCGCGGACACCATTGCGAGCCTGCGCCAGCGTTCCCTGCTCCAGCAGCGGGCGGGGCTGGAGAACCGGCTCTTGGAGCAGCAGATCGTCAGTTCCAAAGAGGCGTCCGCGTTGCAGCGGGATGCCCTGAACCTGCGAGTGCAGGAAGCCGAGCAACAGCGCAAGCAGGGAGAGATGCAGGAACGCGACCGGCTGGCGGGTCTGGCACGGGACAACGCCGTGTTTCAGGCCACGCTGGAGCAGCGGGCGATTGAGAACCGCCGAGCCGAAGTGGCGGGGAAACAGGCGTTGATGCGGCTCATCATGCAGACACTGCCCGAAGGCGTGAGCCTGAGTCCGGGTCGGCTCCAGCGGGAAGCGGGGGGCAGTCGGTATCTGCCCGGCGTCAGTGCGCCGCCGTCAAGTCTGGAGGCGGATATTCAGGCGGCTGGCGGGCGAGCGGTGCCCGGCTTGCAGGGGAGTGCGACCCGTCAGCGCCGACTCGGTACGGCCAACGGGGTCACGGTCGATCCGGGGACGCTGAGTTACAACGCGCCATCCGGCGGAGCGGGTGGGCGGGTAACCACGCAGGACCGGCTGATGCAGGCGGCCATTGGCGGGGCGGTGGAGCAGCAAACGCTGATGGAGGGCTTGGAGGACCGGAACCCACTCGTGGCCGTGGACCCGAACATCAGCGCCATCATCGAACGCGGGGGCCGGATTCCGTACATCGGCGGCCTCATTCAGGCTGTGGGCGGTCCCACGGCCCAACGGATGCGCGGGACGGGTCGGCAGCAGTATCAGGCGATGGCGGGGGAGTTCATCCACACCTACGCCTCCTCGCTGCCGGGTCGCAGGCTCGGCCCCGAACTCTTGGCGGTGCTGAAGCCGAACTTCTTCCCGCCAGCGGGGACGACCGACCTTGACGTGATTGACAGTTATCGCAGGCGCCGCGCCAGTGCGGTCGAGCGCATGGCCCGCGCGGCTGCCGGTGAATCAGTAGACCTTGAGGGCCTGCTGGAAGACCGTATTCGAGCAGCGGTAGATCGCGTGTCGCCGCGTGAAGATGTCGCGGAACCGGGTGCGGTTGCGCCTGCGGCGGCTCAGCAAGACGCCCCGCTCGGACTGCCGCAGATTCTGCCCCGGTATCAGCGGCCATGAGCGGTCCCCGTCCCGTCTCGGGCGTCGAGTATTTCGGTATCCCGGTGGATGAGTGGCGCCGGGTCGCCCGCTTGGCGCTGGCCGATACGCAGGCGAACCCGAACGACGCCGAAGCGCGCCAGCAACTGTCCTATGCCCAGCAGATTCTCCGGCACCATGCTGGGGTGACGGGACAACTCCAGACGCGGGCCATCAGACGCGAAGGGCGGAACCTCGCGGAGCAGACCGTGGCGGAAGCGCCGGGTGCGGTGCAAGCCTACGCGGCCAACGCACTGCATGGCGCCTCGCTCGGGATCGGGGATGAACTGGCGGGGCTGGCCGCCGTGCTACCGGGTGGGCTGAGTCCCCAACAGGCGATGGACCGCTACCGGGCGGGGCGGGGCCAGCTCTACGCCGACCAATCCATCGCCTCCTTCGCGGGGGATGTGACGGGGAGTTTGCTGCTGGGTGCGGCCGGAGCGAAAGCGTTGCCTGCGGTGGGGGCCACTATCGCGGCGGGCGGGACATTGACCGGCTCGGGCGTGCGGGCGGCAGGCGCGGCGGCGGCGCTTGCTGGGACCGAAGGCGCACTCCGGGGCGCGTTCAGCGAAGGCTCGCTGGCGGAACGGGGTGAGCAGGCCGCGTTGCAAGGGGCCGCCGCTGCCGTGGTGGGCGGAACCGGGGTCGGGGTCGTGAATCGGTTCCGCACGCGGTTCGCCGAGAAAGCGGCCCGCCGCGAACTGCTTCAGATGCGATTGGACCAAGCCCGCAGATCGTCCAGCCCGTCCACAATCGGCCCACCGGCCCCGCCGGAGGTCATTGACCGGATCGTGGCGAAACGGGCCGCGCTGCGGGCGCAGGGGACCACGGCGGTGACGCTGCCGGAAACGGCGACGCCGGTTTCTGCCCCGCGTGGCGTCCAGCCCGCCATGATCCGACCATCCGACCCCGCCTCGGATGCGGCGCGTACCGCCCACACCATCGTCATGGACGCGACGGGCGACGCCAATCAAGCGCGCGCGGCGGCCTCGCGGGCAGCGGGGATGGCGCGGGAAGCGTCGGGCGTGTCGGGGCTTGATCCGGTGGACCGGGCGTTGCAGATGCAGGGGTTCCTGAATCAGGGGCCGAATGTGGCGAGCATAGACGGATTGATCCGCCTGCTCAAGACCATGAGCCCGCAGGAGCAGGCGGGGGCGCTACGGGCCTTCCCGCCCCTGTGGCAGGACGCCCTGAAGGGCCTCTGAGGGGTAGACGGCGACCGTTTCCCCGTACTCGTCCGTGATGAGGACGTGCCAGCGCAGAACCCGGCAGAACTTCTCCAGGGTATCCAGCCGGAGCCCTTCGCCGGACAAGGCACGGGTCAGGGTGTTGGGCGTCACTTTGGCTCCACGGTAAATCTGGACCTTGGGGACGGTCTTCAGGGCTTCGTGCAGGACAGCCGCGATCTGCACAGCCAAGGTCTGTCCAGAAGGCGCAGGAACCGGCCTAGCAGCGCGCAGGGCTGTCGCGGGGGCCTTGGGTGGCTCCGGGGCAGTGGGAACGGGGATCGGGGCTTGGGCAGGCGCTGAGAAAGGTGAAATCCAGTTCATTCGACGCTCAGGCAGGCGAGGATGTCGTCATTGAGCAACCAGAAGTGGTCATCCGGGGCTTCTTTGCGGGCGAAGGGTCGGTGGAGAATCCAGTCGCCTTGCTTGAGGGCCTGATCGGCCAGCGGTCCCACGGCGACGACTTCGGCCTGCTCGCTGGTCAGGTAGGCGCGGGTGGCTTCCATGAGGACAACCCGTCCACCGGATAACGTCTCGTCGGTGGCGATGGGCCGACACAGGACGCGGGCACCGAGGGGCTGAATCATAGGCAGAAAGGTAGCGCTTTTGCCCTGCGCTGCCTAGAGTCCCATCTTGGGAACGGTAGATTCGTGGCGTCGAGCCTCGCAGGAACCCTCCCGATTCGGGAGTGCTGTGGCGCACTACGGAAACCCGCTCGACCCTGCCAAGGCTCCGGCTCGACCGAAGGTCCAGCCGAGCGTCAGTCCGTCCGTGGGTGCCCCGATTCCCCTTCCCCCGCCCGGCCTCAAGCCTCAACTAGTCCGGTCGGTCGCTTTGGGGTTTCAGACCGGCGCGGAACCTCCGCAGCTACCGCCCGGCATGAGTTCCAAGGGCTCCAACTTCATCGGATCAATGGGCGGCCTCACGCCACGGCCCGGTCTGTCCCCGACCATCGGACACTCCGCGTCCTCGGTCAGTCAACTCATGGTGTATGCCGCTGGGTGGGTTGGGGAAGCACTGGACTTTACGTTAGGAACGCCCTCGTGGTATCCCGTGGTGCTCTCTGGGGCCTTTCCGGCGGTGTACAGCGGCGGGGCGTGGAGTCGCTTGAGCCAGACGGGCGCGACCGGGCTCTCGGGCAACACGCTCAGCCAGGCCATGACGTACTTTGACGCCGTGCCCTACTATAACGCGGACGGGGACCGCTTCGAGTTGGTGTTTGTGAATGGCGTGAACAAAGCGTTCACGTATGCCGTTGCCAACGATCTCACATTTTCCACGCTCACGAACGCTCCGTTTGCGCGGTATGTCGCCACGTTCGACAACCGGCTGATCTTTGCCAACGCCAACGACAGCACCTTCAATCTGTTCCCGCAGCGGGTGGCGTGGAGCGAACGAGGCGCACCCTCCATCTACACTGCGCCAACCGGCGGGTTTGAAGAACTCCTCGACGCCAAGGGTGAGATCACGCGGTTGATGGCCGAGTCCGACCGGCTCATCATTTTCTTCGATAGCGAAATCTGGCAGGGGCTCCGCATCGCGTTCCCGTTCACGTTCCAGTTCATTCGATTGGAACCGAAGGTCGGCACGCAGGCGTCGTGGTCGGTCGCGCATACGCCGCACGGGATGGTGTTTCTCGGCAACGACCTGAACCTGTACCTCCTGCCTGCGGGCGGCACGCCTCGGGCAATAGGGGACGCCGTGTGGCGCCATATCCGTGAGACGATTGCTCCGCGCTCGGTCGCTGCGGCGAACGGGGTGTGGGACGCGGTTCGCGGGGGCTACCTCCTGACCTATCAGACGCGCCAAAGTACCGAGCAGGGCGTGTTCGTACAGTTTGAGACGGACCGAGTCACATGGAATCCCGTGGGATTCGACATGTCGTCCGGCTGGAGTATCCGGCGCATGGGCACCACGTCAATGGCGACGGCCAGCAACTTTCTCCGCAACGCGACCGAGCGGGTGCTGGTGGCGGATAGCGGCCTGACGGGCATGGGAAACTCCAATGTCCTCGAATGGACTTCGCTGGCAACGTCGGATTTGGGGAACCCGATTACCTGCCGGTATCTGACGCCGCTCGGCAATCCCAATCCCACGGAACGGCAGATCGTGCAGGAGGTACGACTCGACTACCGTTCCGTGTCAGCCTCCAGCATGTCGCTCCGTATCAGCCCGGACTTCGGGACGACGTATCCAGTGGACCGGGGGGTGGCCTTACCGCCCGCATCGGCTTCGGCGCAGACGGTGTTGGGCGTCAACATGAGCGCCGTCTATCCGACCGTGGAGTTCGTGCATGATTCGGGCGGCACATTCGTGCTGCAAGGTGCGAGCGTGCTCCTGACAGGCGGCGGTCATGGCTGAAACCGGGCTGCCGCAACGGGTGGACTATCCGACCTCCTCGATGGCGACGGGCGAATTGTTCCAGTGGCTGACCCGCCTCACGGTAGCGGTGAATCAGCTTCCGTCTCTGTCCTACACGTCCTACAGCGGCGGGCCGAACAGCAACGTTACCGCCAACCCCGGCGCACTAGTCGTCAACATCGTGTCCTCGGCGCAGACCGCGCGGTTCTTCCTCAAGGAACTCGGCTCGGGCAACACCGGCTGGGTCTCCGTGGCGACGACGATCTAGCCCATGAAACTCGGCGGGATCACCGAACTGCATCTCGGCCCCTACGTCTTGCGGGCTTCAGACCTCAGCACGGGGCAATTCCTGCTGGTGTCCAGCACCACGATCACATCAGGCCAGCCAACCATTACGTCCGTGGAAGGCGCCACGGGCCTGCTGGCGCAGGCGCAAGCTCCGGTGGTGGGCTCGCTCAGCACTCAAGCGTGTGCGGGGAACGATGGCCGACTCAGCGATGCGCGGACCCCGTTGTCGCATGGCCACGCTCAGGCGGACATCACGAACCTGGTGAGCGCGCTCGCGGGGAAGGCGGCGACGAGCCACAGCCATATCTCCACCGACATCACCGGGACGGCGGTCCTCACGAACGATGCGCGCTTGTCGGACGCCCGCACACCGCTCAGCCACGGTCATGTAGCGGCGGATATCTCGGGGACAGCGGTGCTGACCAACGACGCGCGGCTGAGTGATGCGCGCACGCCGCTGAGTCACGCGGCGACGAGTCACAGTTTTCCGGGTGGCACCACCACGTTCCTGCGAGCGGATGGGAGCTTCGCCAGCCCCACGGCGAGCGTGGTTGATCCCAACCCGCAAGCCTACGCACCGGGCAGTTTCACGGTGGCGGATGGGCGCTACGTGATTCTGTGCAAGCGCCTGACGCTCACGGGATCGCAGCGGGTCACCCTGCAAGGCAACTCGCGACTGAGGATACTCTAATGGCTGATCTGGAACTCGCCGTCACCTCCGTGCCTGCCACGCCATCGGCCGGACAATCGGTGACGTTCGTGGATAACGTCGCCAAGATTCTCGGCATGCGGAACGACACCGGGGCAATCTTCGGCTACTCGCGCAACGGCGCCGTCGCGGCGCAAGGCGCGGGCTTCGCCTCCGATACCTACGTCACCAACTCCGGCTTACTGATCCCCTCATGGGGCTTGCAACCCAAGACGTTGTTTCGCTGGACGCTCTCAGCCTCCAAGACGGCCGCTGGTGTGGCGACGCCGGTCTATACCATTCGCATTGGCGCGAACCAGACGACGGCCGATACGTCACGACTGGCGTTGACCGGACCGGCACAGACCGCGATTGCGGACATCGGCTGCCTCAGTATCATGGTCACAGTGCGGAGTGTCGGTGGTGCGGGCGTGTTGCAGGGAACCGCGTGGTGGGACCATCGCGGCACGATCGCCAACACCACGACCAGCGGCACGGGGTTCGCCAACGACTCGACGGGCCATGTTGAGGGCACGTCGGCCGGGTTTGTCAACGACAACCTGTCCGGCCTGTTCGTCGGCCTGTCGGTGAACGGTGGCGCGTCGGCGGCGTGGACCGTCACAC
>Ga0137445_1000025_pt1 | contig 17615 bp, 18 predicted proteins | sample EasRivERMGT338_2_FD_104647 | JGI IMG/M metagenome (GOLD analysis project Ga0137445, IMG submission 104647) | Soil microbial communities from meander-bound floodplain in the East River, Colorado, USA - East River MetaG ERMGT338_2 | ecosystem: Environmental > Terrestrial > Soil > Floodplain ...
TAATAAAATCATCAGAATTTAAAAAACTAAATAAATTTCCAGATGATGGAGTCACAATTCCATCTTTTACGCTGGTTGGCTGAAGTCCTGTATCTTTATACTGAGCAGAAACTGTAATATTTAGGAATACAGCCAGAAATAAAATCTTCTTCATAATTTTTATAATTAGTTTTGTGATATTATAGATAAAACATCACTTAAAATCAACACACATTGTCATTGGAACTTACTCAGGAATTATTCATTTACAATTCTGAATAATTGCTTAATTTCACATCGAAGAAAAACTTTCAACAGAATTTCAAGAATTCTAATATGAAAATCCTGGTAATTGATAACTACGATTCGTTTACTTATAATCTTGTCCAACTGCTGGACGGCAGGAAAAATGAATTAGTTATAAAACGAAATGATGAAATAACTCTCTCTCAAATCAGGATTTTAAATCCGGATAAAATTCTGATTTCACCAGGACCGGGACGACCAGAAAATGCCGGAATATCATGTAAAATAATAAAGACTTTTGGAAAGAAAATTCCGGTGCTCGGCGTATGTCTAGGTCTCCAGGTTATCGGAGTTGCTTTTGGATCGAAAGTCAGCACATCGAAAGAGCTTATGCATGGCAAAACATCAAAGGTAAATCATGATGGGAAAACTATATTTCAAAATATTCCTCAACACTTTGATGCGATGAGGTATCATTCTCTTTCAATAGTACCGGGTTCTATTCCGGATGAACTGGAAATTTCAGCAAGTTTAACGGATGGAACAATCATGGCTGTCAGGCATAAAATATTTAAGATTGAAGGAGTTCAATTCCATCCTGAATCCATTCAGACTGAAGAAGGAGAAAAAATTATTAACAACTGGTTAAATATGAATTACGATTAGATTCGTAAAATTATTTTAACAGAACAATCATCTCAATTTCGACAGCTGCATTCATCGGAAGCTGACTGACACCAACAGCACTTCTTGCATGTTTTCCCTTTTCTCCAAAAATTTTTATCATCAGCTCGGAAGCACCATTAGCAACCTTTGGCTGTGCTGTGAAATTTTCATCGCTGTTTACATACACGACGAGTTTAATAATTCTTTCAATATTATCTAAACTGCCTGTTACACCTTTAACTGCGCTCAGACAATTAAGTGCACATAATTCGGCTGCCTGTTGACCTTCTTTTTCATTCAAATCTTTTCCTACTTTACCGGAAAATTTAATTTTTCCTTCTGACAGAGGAACCTGTCCCGAAGTGAAAACAAATTTCCCTGCTTGAACAGCAGGTATGTAGGCAGCTAATGGAGCAGGAGTCTGCGGAATAATTAATCCAAGTTCTTTTAATTTTTCTTCAATCATGATAAACCTTTTAATGTAATTTTTCTGATTATTGTTTTAGCTAAATTTACTTCTGATCTATTTCAGTATTTTAAGTTTAAATTAATTTTCAGGAAGTTTTAATGAATGATTACAAATTTAATGAATTCGTAGAGATTGTAAAAAGATTAAGACAGGAATGCCCCTGGGATAGAGAGCAAACTAACGATTCTATTAAAGCTGCAACAATTGAAGAAGCTTATGAAGTAGTTGAAGCAATTGATAAAAAAGATTATGAAGATCTGAAAAAAGAATTAGGTGATTTGCTGCTACATGTTGTTTTTCATACAGTGATTGCCGGGGAAACAAAAAATTTCAATATCGGGGATGTTATCACCTCAATAAAAGAAAAATTAATACGGAGACATCCGCACGTTTTTGGAAGCACAAAAGTCTCAGGTGCTGATGAAGTGAAGAAAAACTGGGAAGAAATTAAATTATCGGAAGGACGGGAATCCATACTAGATGGGGTTCCTGAGATGCTTCCTGCACTGCAGCGTGCACACCGCTTGCAGGAAAAAGCTGCCAAGGTAGGTTTTGACTGGGAAAAGAAAGAAGATGTCTGGAAAAAAGTTATCGAGGAAATTGAAGAAATGCATCAGATTGAAAATAAAAGACAAAAGCAAAAAGAAGAAGACGATTTTTTTAATCAATTAGAAGATGAAGTTGGCGATGTACTTTTTGCTATGGTGAACTATGCAAGGTTTTTAGGAATAAATCCTGAAAACGCCTTACGAAGAACAAATAAAAAATTCATCAAAAGATTTAACTACGTTGAAAAGATGATAACAAAATCGGGCAGAAAATTAACCGAGTCTAATCTTAGGGAAATGGATAAATTCTGGGAAGAAAGTAAAAGGTCGTTAAAAGTTTAACCTGATTTATGATTGATCTTTTCATAAGCATCAATAATATCTTTGACCAGCTTATGCCTTACTACGTCGGATTTATCGAAGTAAGCAAAAGCAACTCCCTGAACACGGGATAAAATTTCCTGTGCCTGAATCAGCCCGCTTACTTGCTTTGGTGGTAAATCAACTTGTGTTATATCGCCGGTAATAATTGCTTTTGAGTTCGCGCCAAGCCGTGTGAGAAACATTTTCATCTGAATATCGGTTGCATTCTGTGCTTCATCGAGAATAACATAAGCATTATTCAAAGTTCTGCCGCGCATATAAGCCAATGGAACAATTTCAATCATTCGTTTTTCAATATAACTTTTCAGTTTTTCCGAAGGCATCATATCGTCTAATGCGTCATATAATGGTCTGAGGTACGGATCGATTTTTTCCCTGAAATCACCCGGTAAAAATCCGAGACTTTCGCCGGCCTCAACTGCTGGACGGGCTAAAATTAATTTCTGAACGATTCCTTTTTTTAAACCAGCCACAGCAATTGCAACAGCAAGATAAGTTTTTCCCGTACCAGCGGGACCTATCGCAAAACAAATATCATTTTTTCTTGCCTGGGAAAGATAATTTACCTGTCCTGGTGTTCTTGCCTTGATAACATCTTTTTTAGTGTAAAGAACAATCGAATTGAATTCTTCGTCATCAACAATTTCTTTTCCTTCAGAAGTTAAGTTTATAATAGTTTCAACATCATTAACGCTTAACCGCCCGCTTGTATTAAGAACATAGACCATTTCTTTTAAGATTTTCTCAATAGTTCCTACCTCTTCGGCAACGCCTTTCAGCATTACATTATCGCCTCTAACCGTTATTGATGTATTGAAACTGTCTTCAACAATTTTCAGGTTTGAGTCATTCATACCCAACAAGCCGAGCATATCAACATTATCAATTATTATTTTCTTTTCAACTGCTGTCATAATTCTAAATTAAATAAAAAAACCCTCATCATAACCTGATAAGGGTTTTAAAAAATAAGTACTATTTACCAAGAACCACACTATTATTGAACTGGTGCTGGCTTGTAGTTTGCTCTTAGTTTTTCGTATTTAGCTTTTTCTTCTTCAGATAGTGGTGGAACTTTGAATACCTGATCAGGATAAATTAAATCCGGATTGCTAATCATATCACGGTTTGCTTTGTATATAATCGGCCATGCGAATGAGTTACCGTAATGAGCTTGTTTACCGGCAATACCCCATAAATGGTCACCCTTTACCACTTTGTAAGAGATAACAGCAGGCTGATCAATCCAGTCATCAAGAGATTTTTGCATCCTGTTGTGAACCTTATCGAAAAATTCCGGCAGAGCACTTATTTTATTCCTTTTAAGTGCATCAAGATCTGCTTGCCTGTCGGCTTTCGGCCCTTCTTTTCTTCTTATTTTGCCATCTAATTCGTTAACGGCATTTCTAAAGTTATCAACATCACTTCTTGAAGCACCAACTAAAGCATACAATTCATTGATGCAAACATCCGGATCCTGAAGACCGGAAAGAGTTGAATTTAAATTTTCGATGTCCTGATTTAGTGTAGCTATTTCAGAAGTCAGAGCTGACTGTCTGCCTTGAAGACGGGCCATTTCTGCTTCCCATTCTTCAGTTGTCATTTCTTCTTCCTGTGCGAAGGAGACAAGCGAGAGAAGAATAACAAGGGAAAAAATACTTAACAAGAACTTTGCTAATTGCATATAATTACCTCCAAATTCTTTAAGATTGATTAAATTCATTTATTACTTAGGCAATTTTAATAAATTAGCCTTTGTTTCTTCCTTTTGCTTGGCGCACTCGGCAAGCTTTCTGTTCGTATCCTGAATTTGTGATTCAAGATTTGCACGCTCATCTTTCAGCCTGTTTGCTTCTGATTCAAGAGAACTTACCTCTTGTCTCAAAGCATCTAACTCAGCCAGCTGAGCATCGCTTACACCTCCGCAACCGGTTAAATAAGCAGCGCTGATAAACAGCACGGCTGCAAACACCGGGGCTCTGAATGTTTTTAGTATACTCATATATTACCTCCGATTATTAATGTGATTGGAATTGCAGAATAACAATTAATGGAATTCGTTGATTAAAATAATTTAGGCGAAACCACAACCCTTAATTAAGAAATAAATCAAATTAAGGTACTCTTATATAATTAAATACTAAAAAAAATCCAAATTAAATATTTGAAAATCACGTTTAAATCAATCTTTTTTCAACAAAACTAGTAAATTTTCCTCCTGCAATTATCAGATGATCGAATACCGGAATGTCCATTATTTTTCCAGCCTCAACGATTTTTCTGGTAATTGAAATGTCTTCGTTACTTGGTTCAGGATTTCCGCTCGGGTGATTATGAATCAAAATTATGCTCGCTGATGTGTTATCAATTGCAACTTTAAATATTTCCCGCGGATGGACTACCGATGAGTTCAGATTACCAATCGATATAATTTCATACTTTATTATTTTATTTGCAGAGTTCAGACAAACAACAATAAACTTTTCTTTCTGGTCATCACGAAGCAAAGGTATAAATATTTCAGCTACTTCAGCAGGGGAAGTTATTTTTTTATCAGAAAACCATTTTGATTGATGTTGTATTCTTCTGCTTATTTCAAAGGCTGCAAGAAGAGTTGCTGCTTTATCCTTACCAACTCCTTCGATCTCCATCAATGATTTAAGAGATTTTGATGCAATCACAGCAAGATTGCCTTCGGATTTTAATAACTCCTGTGTAATTGTAACTACCGACTTCCCTTTCTTACCAGTTCTTAAAAGTATAGCGATCAGTTCAGCATCTGTCAGGTTGTGTGCGCCTCTTAACAAAAGTCTTTCGCGAGGTCTGTCATCTAATGGTAAATCTTTTACTTTAGATATATCATCACCTTATTGCTTAGTCAGCGGATTTGAATTTTTCAACTAATTCGAAAACGCCATCTTTGTACCTGACTATATTCAAGTATTTATTCACCCTCGATTCATCGAAACAAATATTGTTACGCAAACCAACGCTTGTAATGCCTGATATCATTTTACTTATTAACGATGATCTGCTCGGTACAATATTACGCATTACTGTCAGCAAATACCCGGCAGTATCATAACCATACAAAACATTTCTGTTTGCATCTTTACCTGTAATTTCAGAAAAGCTGGTATTAAATTTTATGTACTCTTCACTGGTAAAATCAATGAAGTAATCTGAATCGAAAGTTATTTTATTGCTTAATTCCGGCGATGTTTCAAATCCTTTTGCACTGAACCAATCCTGGTTACCATAAATGGATACATTCAAATTATTTTTTACCAGTTCAGATAATATACCGGGAGCATCAAGATTATCTGAAAGCGGTATATAAATTCCTTCAATAATCAGTGAATCTTCAGCAATCCTGGATATCGGAGAAACCAAATCAAAACTCTTACTTTTAAAAGTTTCATGTTTTAAAATTTCTCCTCCTAATTTGATAAATTCTTCCTCGAATGTTGATGCAAGCAATGGCGAGTAATTGTCTATAGAATTGAGAATAGAAATTTTTCTTTTATTTTCAACGTAGTAAATGTATTGTGCTATAGTTTTACCACGCTGAAAAAAAGAGGGGTTTGCCTGGAAAAAATATTCACTTACTCCGGTTAAGTCATCATCGGTTGCAGTGGGGGAAACAACAGGAATTCTGGAATCTTCAAATTCCTCCAATGTTGCCCGAACTTCATTACTGTGAAGCGGACCGAGTATAACTTTGACGGAAGAATTGTCTTCAAATTCATTTTTAATTTCAGTAATTGTTTCGTTATCTGATTTTGTATCTCTTATAGCAATACCGATTTTTTCATCGTGAGTACTGTTAAATTCAGATATTGCAAATTTTATTCCTTCCAAAATCTCAACTGATGCAGTTGAGGTAAAATTCCCGGATTCATCGGCTTGAAGAGGAAGCATTACACCAATAATAATTACTGGGGAGGAAGTTTTTGTAATCATCAAAGGAGAATCATAAATTTCTTCAGCCTGACTGAATTCTTCTGAATCAGGAAACCTGCTCATTAAATCCTCAAGCACCTTCTTCCCGTTAAATTCATCATTAGATTTGAGATAAGACTTACCTAAAAGCAGCATAAAATAGGGTTTGGTTTTCGCTCCAGAAAATGAATCAACAAGTCTTTGCACCTGAATTGAGCTTAAATAATTGTAAGCTATCCTCCCCCCCAGTTCTTTTGCTTCAGTGATATCTTCTGATGAAAATGAATTATCCGCCAGGTATCCTACTTCTTTAAGAGCAGCAAAATAATTTGCTTCCTCAAAATTTATTTTAACCAGCATTATTCGTGCTTCATCGATGTAACGGCTACTAGGATATCTTTCTATAAATGAAGTTAAAACTTTTTTCGCATCGCTGTATTTTTGTTCATTTAAAAATATTTTTGCTTTGAAGATGATCGATGCAGTTGTTTTGAAGTTAAAATCATATTCATCAATTATCTTGCTGAAGATTGGCAATGACTGTTCAAAATCACTAGACGAATAAAGATCCACTGCAGTTCTGAACTCCGAATCAATATCCTGTCCGTTGAGCTTTTGAGTAAGAAGACAAACCGACAGAATGAGTAAGAGTATAACAACGATATGCTTAGAATTCAACATCAGATAATTTTCTTTTCAAGAATGATTTTAGATTTTGTTATTGCTTCTTCGGCACTGCTTAAATTTGAACTTAATATTTCTGCTTTTTTATAAGTTACCAATGCTTCCTTTAATTTTCCAAGTCGTACCAGATTATTTGCCCTATCAATTAATTCATCAAAAGTGATTTTTTCGTTCAGTTCCAAAAAACGTGTGTAATGCTCTATTGCTTTGTCCATTTCTGAATTACTGAAAAATATTTTACCAGCCCAATAATAAACAAGCGATTCTTTACGATTCAGACTAATAGCCTTCTTAATAGATTTTATGGCATGGTTTTGCATCGAAAGAGAAAAATAAGTTTTAGCGTATTGAACATATAATTCCCAGTAATCAGATAAAAGAACTTCTGCTTTTTTGAGATACTTGAGCGAATAGTCATACTGGTTCAATTCAAATTCAGCTTTGGCAAGTAAGAAATAAGCATCATAGATTAACTCCGGCTGTTCATCAGATATTACAAAATTAAGCAAATGTACTTTTGCAGCTTCATAATCTTTTAAAAGTAAATATAAATACCCGACAAAGTAAGAGCAGATTGGTTCATCATCAACTGATATTTTTTTGAAAATATCAATTGCATTTTCCCATTCAGAAGTTCTCATCAAAAATTGTGCGTAGTAAAGCTTAATATCATCTTCGCTGTTCTGAAGATTAAAAACATTTTCGAAAACTGATTTGGCTGCACCGGTGTTTCCTATTCGTTCATAAAGTTCTGCAAGATGTAAATATGCGTCATAATAATCCGGATATTCATCCATTAATGATTTATAAATTTGAATTGCATGCAGAGCTTTTCCCTGAACCTCAAATTCCTTTGCTGATTTCATTTTATGTTGAATGCGGTAATCCGTCAATTTTATTTTATTCCCATTCTATGGTTGCCGGCGGTTTTGAACTAACATCGTAGACAACCCTGTTAACACCTCTGACTTTGCTAATAATTTTACCGGAAAGCGATGATAAAAAATCATGTTCGAATGTATACCAGTCAGCCGTCATTCCATCAACTGAAGTAACAGCCCTGATAGCGAGTACGTATTCGTAGGTTCTTGCATCACCCATCACTCCTACTGAACTTACCGGTAGCAGGACAGTAAATGCCTGCCAGATATTATTGTATAAGCCTTCTTCTTTAATTGATTTGATGAAAATATCGTCAGCTTCACGCAGAATATCAAGTTTTTCTTTTGAGACCTCCCCTAAAATCCGTACTGCAAGTCCAGGGCCGGGAAAAGGATGCCTGTTTATAAATTCATCCGGAATTTTTAATTCCCTGCCGACATTGCGAACTTCATCTTTAAATAATTCTCTGAAAGGTTCGATCAATTTAAGATTCATTTTCTCCGGCAAGCCGCCGACATTATGATGAGTTTTAATTGTTGCAGAAGCGCCTTTTACCTGAACTGATTCGATGACATCAGGATAAAGCGTTCCCTGCACAAGAAATTCAGCACCATTTATTTTTTTTGCCTGCTCTTCAAAAACTTCGATGAACGTATTGCCGATAATTTTTCGTTTCTTCTCAGGATCAGATACTCCCTTTAAATTTTTCAGAAATCTTTCTGAAGCATCAACGTGTATATGGTTTAAATTCAGCTTCTCATTAAATAACGCACCGATTTTCTCACTTTCATTTTTACGCATCAATCCATTATCAATGTGAATTGCAATAAGATTTTCACCAATAGCTTTTTTAACAAGAACTGCTGCAACAGTGGAATCAACACCTCCACTTAATGCACAGATCGCTTTTGCATTACCAATAGTTTGCTTTAATTGATTTACTTTCTCTTCAATGAAATTACTTGGATTCCATAATCCTTGACATTTACAAATTTCAAATAAAAAATTATTAATGATTTTTGCGCCTGCTTCTGTATGAGCTACTTCCGGATGGAATTGTAAACCATAAATATTTTTGGATTTGTTGGATATTGCACAAAACGGGGAATTATCCGATTCGCCGGTAACTTTGAATCCGGGTGGAAGACTGGTTAAATAATCACCATGACTCATCCAAACTACAGAAACTTCTTTCACTCCCCGAAGAAGATCTGAGTCATCAATTACCCTTAAGACTGATTTACCATACTCCCTGTCAACTGCTGGTTCAACTGTGCCACCGGTTTCTTTGCAAATAAGCTGCAAACCATAACAAATACCAAGCTTTGGTATTTTGAGTTCCAATATCTCCGTGGAAAGACTTGGTGCACCTTCATCATAAACACTCATTGGCCCGCCTGAGAGTATGATACCTTTTGGCTGCATTTGTTTAATCTTTTCAACAGTGATGCTGTGAGGATGAATTTCAGAGTAAACATTTGCTTCTCTTACCCGCCTTGTGATAAGTTGTGTGTATTGAGAACCGAAATCAATTATTAGAATTGTTTCATCGTTCATGGAACAAATATTAAAAATTAGATTTGAAAAATAAAACCCGTGAATACGGGTTTATAAATGTATCGAATTTTGAAAAATTATCTGATTAAAAAATTTTTATTGACCAATCAGTTTTTTATAAGCATTGCTGTCAAGAAGTCCATCAAGTTCTGAAGGATTGGAAATTTCAGCTTTAATCATCCAACCTTCATTATAGGAATCCGTATTAATAACTTCGGGTGATTCTGCAAGTTTGGAATTTATCTCAATTACCTTTCCGCTGAAAGGACCGTAGATATCACTCACAGTTTTGACCGCTTCAATTGTTCCGAATGACTGACCTTTTTTTATTTCTTTTAACGATGAATCAATATCGATAAATACCACATCACCAAGTTCACCCTGCGCGTAATCTGTGATTCCAATAATACCTGTACTTCCCTCGACTTTAACCCATTCATGATCGTTAGTGTATTTTAAATTATCCGGAATTTTCATTTTTCCCTCTTTCTGAATATTAAATTAATGTTTATTCCTTGAACTCAAATTTATCAAGGAAGCTCGTATCAAAATTTCCGCTCAAAAATCTGCTGTCCTGAAGAACCTGCAAGTGAAAAGGTATGGTAGTTTTTATTCCCTCAACTGTAAATTCCTCCAATGCCCTTATTCCCCTGCTAATAGCGTGTTCCCGGTTTTTCCCCCAAACAATTAATTTTGCAATCAGGGAATCATAATAAGGCGGAATAGAATAAGACTGATAAATATGTGAATCAATCCGAACTCCGAAGCCGCCTGGAAAATGAAGTGAAGTAATTTTTCCTGGGGAAGGTCTGAAGTTTTTAGAAGGGTCTTCAGCATTTATTCTAAATTCTATACTGTGTCCATTTGGCTTCTGAGGTTTTGTTTCCACTTTCCGTTTTGCAGCAACTATTATCTGCTGCCTGATGAGATCGACATCATATACCATTTCGGTTACCGGGTGTTCTACCTGGATACGGGTATTCATTTCCATGAAATAGAAATTTTTATTCTTATCAAGCAGAAACTCGATTGTACCTGCACCTTCATAATTAACAGATTTAGCTCCAAGCACTGCAGCTTCACCCATCTTGTTTCTTAATTGAATATCTAATGCTGGTGACGGAGATTCTTCAATTAATTTCTGATGTCTTCTTTGAACAGAACAATCTCTTTCACCATAGTGATAGACATTTCCAAACATATCACCGAGCACCTGAATTTCAACGTGCCTTGGATTTTCGATATACTTTTCGAGATAAACTTCAGGGTTTCCGAAACTTGCTTCAGCCTCAGTCTGTGCAGTCTGAAATGCTTTCTCAAATTCTTCATCAGTCCAAACAATCCGCATTCCTTTACCGCCACCGCCGGCAGAAGCTTTAATTATTACAGGGTATCCTATTTCCTCTGCAATTTTTTTTCCTTCACTGATATCTGGAATTAAACCGTCGCTTCCGGGTATTACAGGGACACCATTTTTTCTCATTGTATCTTTTGCAAAAGCCTTATCACCCATTGATCGAATCATCTGCGGGGAGGGACCGATAAACTTAATATTGGACTCGGCACAGATTTCAGAGAAGCTAGCGTTCTCTGCAAGAAATCCATAGCCTGGGTGAATTGCATCAGCCCCAGTAACCTGGGCGGCAGAAATAAGGGCAGGAATTTTAAGATAACTATCTTTGCTTGCTGGAGGTCCTATGCAGACTGCTTCATCAGCGAAGGTTACGTGCAATGAATCAGCATCGGCTTCTGAATTGATTGCCACAGTCTTGATTCCCAATTCCTTACACGAGCGGATAATACGAAGAGCAATTTCGCCGCGATTGGCGATCAGTATTTTATTAAACAAATCTTTCTCAGACTTTTTTACAGTTCTAACTTGGCTGAATTAAGAATAATGTTTGATTGTATTCAACCGGTTTTCCGTTTTCCACCAAAACCTTTACTATTTTGCCGCTTACATCGGATTCTATCTCATTCATTAATTTCATTGCTTCAACAATGCAAAGCACCGTACCAACCGCAACATCATCACCAACCTGGACATAAGAATCTGCATCGGGTGCCGGAGCCCGATAAAATGTTCCGACAATTGGTGATTTGATTTCATGCATTACGGCTGCTGATTCACCTGTCGAATTAACAGTTTCCTCAACTTTTTCTGAGGATGTATGAGGAAGTACAATAGATTGTGGAGCGAATTGCGGTTGAGTGATAATTTGCGAGTTCCTGATCTTCTTTGCAATTTTAACCTTAAGACCATTCTCCTCAATTTCAAGATCAGTCACACCGCTGGTATCAACGATCCTGACAAGTTTTTTAATTAAGTTTAAATCCATTTGCTTACCCTCGATTTAATTTTTTAATCGCTCGGTGTATTCACCCGTCCTGGTATCTACCTTCAACAGATCATCGACATTAATAAATAAAGGCACGTTTATCATCACCCCGGTTTCCAATTTAGCTGGTTTAAGTGCACCTGTAGCAGTATCACCTTTATAGCCCGGCTCGGTTTCAACCACTTTCAAAGCAATGAAGATGGGAATATCCACAGAAATAATTTCACTTCCGTTAAAAAGAATTTCTACTTCTTCACTTTCTTTTAAGAAATTAACTCCTTCACCAAAATAATTTTTCGGAACATTCAGCTGTTCATAGTTTTCATTATCCATACAAACGAGAAAATCATTTTCGCGGAAAAGATACTGGTATTTTTTTCTTTCAACGCGTACAATTTCAATCTTTTCACCGGCACGAAAAGTATTTTCCAAAACTTTTCCGTTTTTAAGATTTTTTAATGTTGAACGTACGAAAGCACCGCCCTTACCAGGTTTTACATGCTGGAACTCTACTATGCTGTAGAGATCATTTTTATATTTTATTATTACACCGTTTCTGAAATCTGAAGTATCTGCCATAAACTTTTTATTTAATTTTTACTCTCAAATGATAGAAAAAATAGATATTAGGGTTTTCAAAGTCAAGAAAATTGATTTCATCTCTTAACTGAGATAAATCTTAAAAATCAATTCGTACTAGAAAATTATAATTGTCTTAATCAGCCAACGTGATATAATTATCTACCTCACGGATGATTGCAGTGTTTGGATATTCTTTTTTAATAGCTGCGAATAAAACTTTAGCCTGCTTTTTATCTCCACTGTTTAAAAAATATATCCCGGCATTAAGCATATAATAAGGATTCTCTGCATTAATTTTAGAAACCTTTGAAGCATTCAAATAAAGCTCTGCAGCTTTTTCATAATCACCTTTAACTGCGGAGTAGCCGGCTCTTCCTGCAAGTGATGCTGCAATAAAATAATCTATACTGCCGCTGTAATCTTCAAAGTATTTGATTGCTTCATCATTGTTACCAAGAAATGAATAACAATTAGCCAGAAAAATCTTTGCTGTTTCTCCATTTTCCGTTCCGCCGAATTTGTCAACAATTTGTTTCAACCCGATTATGTTTGTGCCCTGTCTTCCTTCAATTGCTTCAAGATAAGCACCCTGGTTATAAAGTTTCATTACTCTCGATAATTCTATTCCTGCAAGTTCATTCTCTTCAGCTTTCTGATTGAGAAAAAAATAAACTGCAGCAGCTACAACAACTAAGACCAAACCATAGGTATATATTTTACTTTTATATTCCTCAAAAAATGATTGAGATTTGTAAACGATAGAAATGAGCTTATCTTCTTTTATTTCTTTCTTTGTGAATTTTTTCTTTTTTTGAAGCATTATTTATGTTCCTTCATCCTGATTTCAATTAATAAATGTCTTTGAAATTGTCTTATTTAATGATTAACCCTCTCCATTTTCGATATAAGAGTACGCCCAGGAGGAATCGAACCCCCAGCCTCCGGAACCGGAATCCGGCGTTCTATCCAGTTGAACTATGGGCGCAAATTTACGGAAAATAAGGGATCAAAAATAATAATTTTTAACGCTCTCTCCTACTAACATAGAATGATAAAATAACTTTTGAAGTCAGCGCAGTAAGTTGGAAATTAGTTTAAATTCAAAATTTCAGCCTGGGGAAAGCACTGCAGTTTTAATCAGATTTCATTTAAGACTCTGATTAATTTGAATTAGGATAGAGATTCTCCCGGGTCTTAAATCCCGATTCTTATATGATTTGAGAATATCCAGGCTTTACCGAAGAAAAATACCTGAACGCGGTAGGCACCAGGCTGTTTTATATTAAATTGAACTTGACCGTCTGAGGTTTTATGAACACACTTTCCATTTCTGATAATCTGGATTTCAGCATTTTTATCGGGTACTGTGACATTCAAAATTAAGTCCTTCGTAAATGGTAAACTATCTCCCATTTGGAATTTTCTTTTTGAATTTTGAGCATAAAATCTAAAACCCCTTGAATCTGCATGATAATCATTTGCAACAAAACAATTGCCGGACTCCAATGATTTATAAATTGCTTTTTTGCTTCTGGAAATATTTTGCTTGTTATTCTCAGTGGTAAGTTCATTATCCAAAAAAATATGTGTTCTGATCGATTTAAATAAAACCTTGTAAGGAAATATTTCAACTTCGAAAAATCCGAAAAGATTTTGTTTATGCGCATGAGCGTCAACTCCCCCGATGCCGACAACTCTTCTTTCCAGGTTTAATTCATCCCAGAGCTTCAGTGTTTCAGGCGGCGGAGCAACTATTGTTCTTAACGGATGAAGGAATGCCTGATATTTATTTTGCTCTGTGAGATTCTCCATCCATTCCGACATATGATTCCATATCTCAATTCCGGTAAAATCATTTGTATCCCATTCAACCCAGGGATATGGGGGATGTTCTTTCATGTGAGTTCGTTTCTCATGAGGATGAGCTAGAAAACCTACTCCACCAGCCTCCTTAACTTTTTTCACATAATTTTTAGCTGACATCCGGGTTGAGTAAGTTTCATTGATTCCAAATGCCAGATAATGGTTTTTATTTTCTTTATCATTTATCTCACATCCCACTAAACAAAGAGTGCTTCCAAACCATTTTTCATATCCTTCATCAAGCGCCCGAAGAGTGTTATGATCAGTTAGGATAATAAAGTCCAATCCAATTTCTCCGGCGGCTTTTGCAATTTCAGGAACTTGCCCAGTGCCATCCGAAAAAGTCGAATGCATATGAATTGCGCCGATATATTCTTTCATATAACTAAATATATAATTTGATTTGCTAATAAATGGATAAAAAAGTAAAGAAAAAATATGGAAATAACCGGAGGAAAAATAAGAGGAAGGAAGGTATTCCTGAGAATACCTTCCTTGAAAGAAATTTATGGCATTGCGTAACTAGCAGTTAAATAAGCAAAGGATGCGCCGCCACCGCCAACAACATTGAATCCCTGACGGAGAACGTCTTCATTAACTGTAGCATCAAGTGAAAAATCACCAAATCTGAATCCAACACCGAGCGTGGCTCCACGCTGAGGAGGTGTGAAGAAAGTATTAACAAATTCGTCAACTGATGTTACTGTAGCACCAACCTGTTCTTGACTAAGAGAACCAGTAAATGCCACGTAACCAAATCTTCCAACTAACCAGTCAAGTAAACTCCACTCAACACCAAAGTTCCAAATTGGAAATATTGTGGCAGTGTTACTAAGCTCTGGTGAGGTGCTTGTAGAAGCAAATGTAAGACTGTTTGTTGAAAAAAGAACACCACCAGCCAATAGAAAATCACCAACCTGGTAATTCAATCCACCACCTGCACCAATTGAAGAGAAAGATGGAAGATCTGAAGATCCAGTTGAGGTTATACCTGAATCAAGCGTACCAGATGCAGATGTAAAAACAATTATTGGTACAAATTGTAATTTTTGATTAATGTTCCAGAACGCTCTTCCATTAATCATAATGATAGTCTGACTGGCAGCTGTTTCATTATCTGTGGACAGCTTATATGAAGCACTAGGCATGACGAAAGATCCACCAATATCTAATGTGATACTTGATGTGATATCCGAAACAATTCCAAGATTAAATCCAAGCTGACTTGCAGCACCTTCAGAAGAAGTTCCGGTTGCCGGAGTAAAATCATTGGTTGTAGCTGCATAAGCAATACCTAATCCAAGGGCTGTATTACCGAATGAGTAAGTTCCTATTAATTCAACGTTGTTATCCAATTGCACAACCGAGCCAGGTCCACGGACTAAGTTTACTGATGAAACAACACCAGGAAATGGAATACCAAGTGAGTTGTTTGACCCGGGATCTAATAGCGCGATTGACATTCCATTAAAATCGTTACGAGCCAAAATTCCACCTAATGTCCAATTTTGTCCAACCCTGAAACTTCCAGACAGATATTGTCCAAAACCACCTGCGGAAAATGGAGAACCTGCAGCACTACCTAAGTCTCCAAGTATGAAATTATCATAAACTGAATTCCACGCAGGATTGATTGTATTGAAGAATGGATCCATAACATACGGATTACCGCCCATTCCGGTCAATCTTGCAAATCCACCTGTCTTTACTAACCCTTGAGAATAAAGACATGTTACCATAAAAGTAACAATTAGAGAGGTTAGTATCATTCTTTTTATCATATATCCTCCTTTAAGTTGTTGATAAAAAATTACTTACAATTGAGAACGCCGAAACCTAATATATTAAATCAATAAAGTCAATCAAATTTTATTGATTTGAATTGAATAATATTATCATACTATTCAATTTCTTTGGTAAACTGTATTTCAAAATGTGTGCCTACAGACCAAACTATTGAAATACTGAATATTTTGACTATAAATGAACAAATTGTAATTATTAATGCGGAAATATTAACCTGTCGGAATAAATATTTGAGCTTTGGAGCTATTGGTAATAAGATAAAAATCAACGATGCCAAGGAATAATCAAGCAATTTTCTAAAGTATGATTTCATTTGAAGAATGAGCAATTTTTGCAAAACAATTTGTTATTCTGTAAAAATTTAATACAAGGATATTATTGAAAGATCAAACCTCTGAATTTGTCGATTACTGCAATTCACTAAATAAAAAACTAAATAAATTCCCAGTCCATTTACCAATATCTGGAACTCATCCTTTAAATCATTTTTAAACTCAATTTCCGGAAATATTGGTGCAAATAAACTAAGGACATTATACCGCAAATCGATTAAGGAGATAATTGATTCTCGGCTGGTATTATTTAAGGATGATCTGGAAATGATAAGACAATTAAAGGAAGTAAGATATTACGAAAATTCAATTTCCATTAATAAATATCAGAAGGTAAATCGATGATAAGAAAAAAAGTGCAACGGAAAAAATTCAGAAAAAGAACCTGAAAAAACAGATAGAAAAAAAATTTGGTAAGTTGAAATTTATAACCGGCGACCCGAACAGGTTAAATATTTGCTGGTAATAAAATTAATCGAAATCTTACAAGTTATAATCGGTCCTTCAACCTGTAAGTTATTAGTTTATGGTTAATGGTCGGCCTGACACAAGATTTGGTTTACAAGCTCAGAGTAGCTCGACATAAGTATTGTATTTAGTCGAATGCTCAATAGTCAGATCACTGATTTTATTAATTAATAAATTCACTCTCTCGTCATCATTATCGTCAAAATTCTCAAATGCTTCAGGAGAGTTGAAAGTGTATAATTCCTGGTAATGATTTAACTTTCCTTTTATTTCATAAACACTGTAATTTTCCAAGCCATCAGCTTTTAAAAGATTCTTCAGTTCCTTAATTGTTCTCAGGTACTCTTCATTTTTATCTTTTTGTACTTCATATTGAATTGAAAAAATAACTTTGGGCATTTGCTCTCCACAAATTTTATTCAAAAAAAATTAATTGGAACAGAACCGGTAAATACTGTTTTTGCCGGACCTGATAATGATAGATTCTTAACTCTTTGATTTTCTATTTCAAAATTTACAAATAATTTCTCATTCCTTTTAGTAATTATTGTAACAGGTAAATTTAATTTATCGATTACGTTACAAATAATAGCTGCAGCAGCTGAACCAGTTCCACAGGAAAGGGTTTCGGATTCCACTCCTCTTTCATAAGTCCGCATATGAATTTCACCATCAAAAATCAAAACAAAATTAACATTCGTTCCACCGTGTGCAAACTCCGGCAGATAACGAATTTCCCGGCCAATTTGTTCAATCGGGAAATTATCAAAACTTTTAAAATAATTATTTGGTCTGCTTGGTTCTGTTAATATTTCGTTAATTTTAATAACAACATGCGGTGAGCCGGTATCAGCAAAATGGGCGTTAA
>Ga0137445_1000029_pt1 | contig 15396 bp, 9 predicted proteins | sample EasRivERMGT338_2_FD_104647 | JGI IMG/M metagenome (GOLD analysis project Ga0137445, IMG submission 104647) | Soil microbial communities from meander-bound floodplain in the East River, Colorado, USA - East River MetaG ERMGT338_2 | ecosystem: Environmental > Terrestrial > Soil > Floodplain ...
GATTGATAAAAAAATAAATTATAGTAACTTCTTTGGCTGTAATAAAGCTGACGGCAAAGCAGAAATGAAAGGTCTTCTCGGTGGAAAGGGTGCTAACCTGGCGGAGATGGTGAATATTGGTTTACCGGTTCCGGCAGGCTTTACGATTACAACTGAAGTTTGTACATATTATTACCAGAACAAGAAAAAGTATCCGAAGGAACTTAAAAATCAGTTATTAAAAGCACTCGGTAAAGTTGAAGAGTATATGGGAGCCAAATTCGGTGATAAGTCAAATCCATTGCTTCTTTCAGTCAGAAGCGGTGCGCGTGCATCAATGCCGGGAATGATGGATACAATTTTAAATCTTGGTTTAAATGATGAAACAGTAAAAGGATTAATTGCAAAAACAAACAATCCAAGATTCGTTTATGATTCTTACAGGAGATTTGTCCAGATGTACGGTGATGTGGTTCTAGGATTAAAACCTGTTGACAAGCACGACGAAGATCCGTTTGAAGTTATCCTGGAAAGAAAAAAGAAACAGAATGGTTTTAAACTCGATACTGAACTTTCAGCAGATCATCTTAAAGAACTTGTTGAAGAATTTAAATCTGCAATAAAAGAAAAAACCGGGAATGATTTTCCGTCAGACCCGATTGAGCAGCTTTGGGGAGCAATTGGTTCTGTTTTTGGTTCCTGGATGAATGAAAGAGCTATTGTTTACCGCAGACTAAACAATATTCCTGCAGAATGGGGAACGGCAGTCAATATTCAGTCGATGGTTTTTGGAAATATGGGAGAAGACTCCGGAACCGGTGTAGCATTTACAAGAGATGCAGCAACCGGTGAAAATGTTTTCTATGGCGAATATCTTTTTAATGCTCAGGGTGAGGACGTTGTTGCCGGAACCAGGACTCCGCATCCGATCTCGGAATTGAAAAAAGATAATCCGAAAATCTATAAACAGCTTGATGAAATAAGAGCAGTTCTAGAAAAGCATTATAAAGAAATGATGGATATCGAATTCACAATCCAGCAAGGTAAGCTGTGGATGCTGCAATGCCGTGTTGGTAAACGCACAGGTTTCGCTGCAATCAAAATGGCTGTAGATATGGTTAAAGAAAAATTAATCTCAAAGGAAGATGCAATTTTAAGAATTGAACCAAACCAGTTGAATCAATTGTTAAGACCGATCTTTGATCCTGTTGAAAAAAATAAAGCGATCAATAACGGGAAACTGCTTGCAAAAGGTTTAAATGCCGGTCCAGGTGCTGCTTCAGGAAAAGTTGCACTAAGTGCACAGGATGCCGAAGAAATGGCAGCAAAAGGTGATCCGGTAATCTTGGTAAGAATTGAAACTTCACCGGAAGATATTAAAGGGATGAATGCTTCTGAAGGAATTTTGACAGCTCGGGGAGGAATGACATCACACGCTGCACTTGTTGCAAGACAAATGGGAAAAGTTTGTGTTGCCGGATGCGGCAAATTAATAATTAATTACCAGTCAAGAACGATTGGCGTTGAGGGGAAAGACATTGTTGTAAAAGAAGGAGAATATATTTCGATTGACGGTTCAACAGGCGAAGTGATTGAAGGTAAGCTCGAAACAAAACCATCTGAAGTGATCCAGGTGTTAATTTCAAAAACACTAAAGCCGAAGCATTCATCTGTTTATAAAACTTATGAAAGTCTTATGAACTGGGCTGATGAGATCAGAACAATGAAAGTGAGAACAAATGCTGATCAGCCCGACCAGGCAAGCAATGCAATTTCATTTGGTGCTGAAGGTATCGGACTTTGCAGAACCGAACATATGTTTTTCGGCGGCGATAGAATTCAGTCTGTCCGGAAAATGATCGTGTCGGATACAATCGAAGAAAGAAAAGCTGCACTATTAGAATTACTTCCTCTTCAAAGAGAAGATTTTGAAGGAATATTTACAGCGATGAACGGTTATCCGGTTACAATCAGAACACTAGATCCGCCGCTTCACGAGTTTCTTCCTCACAGCAATAAAGAAATATCGGAACTTGCAGGTGAACTCGGGATTTCAGCAGAGAAACTAAAAACGAAGATTGAAAGTCTGCATGAATTCAATCCAATGCTTGGATTCAGAGGATGCAGGCTCGGTGTCGTTTATCCTGAAATAACTGAAATGCAGGCAAGAGCAATTATCGAAGCCGCAGTAAATGTTGCTAAGAAAGGAATCAAGGTAAAACCTGAAATTATGATTCCGCTTGTTGCACACGTGAAAGAATTTGAATTACAGGAAGAGATTGTAAGACGCGTTGCAAAAGAAGTAATGAAAGAGAAAGGAAAAAAAATTGATTACTTAGTGGGAACTATGATCGAACTGCCCAGGGCAGCTTTAACTGCGGATGAAATTGCCGAAAGAGCAGAGTTCTTCAGTTTCGGAACTAATGATTTAACTCAAACTACATTTGGACTTTCCAGAGATGATGCGGGTAAGTTTCTACCTCTTTATGTTCAGCAGGAAATTCTGCCATCAGATCCATTTGAATCTATTGATCAAACCGGCGTTGGACAGCTTGTTGAAATAGGGACGTTGAAAGGCCGATCAACGCGACCGAAACTTAAAGTTGGAATTTGCGGCGAACACGGAGGCGAACCTTCTTCAGTTGAATTTTGTCATCGGACAGGATTAGACTATGTGAGTTGTTCTCCATTCCGGGTTCCCATTGCAAGGCTGGCTGCAGCAAGGGCAGTGTTGCATGAAATGAAAAAAAATAAGTCCGGTTCAAAAAAGAAGAAAAAAAAGTTATCCAAAAAGAAAAAATAGTTTTTAAATAAATACAGGCAGATGAATTATTTACATTTGCCCTTCAATTTTTAATTAAGAAGGATTAGAAGAATGAAGCTTTCAGATTTTAAATATAATTTACCAAAAACATCCATTGCCAAATATCCGAACGCTGTAAGAGACAAGGCAAAGCTTATGGTTGTAAACAGGAATAACCAGGAACTTGAGACTAAAAGATTTTCTAATGTAATTGATTACATGTCAAAAGGTGATGTGCTGGTGGTCAATGAAACAAGAGTTTTCCAGGCAAGACTTTTTGGTAAGAAAGAAAAAACCAATGCGAAGATTGAAGTCTTTTTATTACGTGAGCTTAATGCTGAAGAATGCATCTGGGATGTTATTGTTGACCCGGCAAGAAAAGTAAGGATTGGAAATAAAATTTATTTTAATGATAAACTCTGGTGTGAAGTAATTGATAATACAACTTCACGCGGAAGAACTGTCAGGTTCAACCAGCCGGGGAATGTTTTTAAAGCTGTTGAGAAAATCGGATTTACTCCTCTTCCGCCTTATATCAAAAGAGATCCGGAACCATCTGACAGGGAAAATTATCAAACAGTTTATGCCCGTGTTGATGGTGCGGTTGCAGCACCAACCGCAGGACTTCATTTTACAAAAACACTTCTTTCCAAAATTCAAAAGAAGGGAGTTACTATTGTTCCCGTGATACTCCATATCGGGTTAGGAACTTTTCGTCCGGTTGAAGTTGAAGATCTTACCAAGCATAAAATGGATTCAGAATTTTTTGAGATAACTCCAAAGTCAGCAGAAAAAATTAATAAAGCATTGCATGCAAAGAATAATATATTTGTTGTCGGTACAAGCACCTGCCGTGCTCTCGAAACAAGCACAACTGCCGATGGATTTATAAAATCAAACCGCGGCTGGACAGATAAATTCATTTATCCGCCTTATGAATTCCATATTACAAAAAAGCTGATAACAAATTTTCATTCACCCGAATCAACTTTGCTGATGCTTGTGTGTGCATTTGCAGATAGCGATTTAATTCTGAAAGCATATAAAAAAGCATTTAAAGAAAAGTATCGCTTCTTGAGCTATGGCGATGCAATGATTATTGTATGAGAACAATTGCAATTATTCCTGCCGGGGGTAAAGGAAAGCGAAGCGGCACTGCTGTTCCGAAACAATATTTGAAATTCAACGGAAAAGAATTAATAGTTTATACTCTGCAGGTATTTCAGAACAATGATTTGATTGATGAAATTATTATCTCTGCTGAGCCTGCCTATTTCGATCTTCTAAAAAAAATTAAAAAAGATTATGAGCTGACGAAGCTCACAAAAGTTGTTGAAGGTGGAGATGAAAGACAGGATTCTGTCCATAATGCTTTAAATGAAATCAAAGCTGACGATGAAGACTTAATTGTTGTGCACGATGCAGCAAGAGCATTGCTTCCGCCTGAAGTTCTGACAAATGCAATCCTCAGTGCAAAGCAAAAAGGAAATGCAGTTGTCTGCATAAAAGCAAAAGACACTTTAATAAAGGGGAAGAATATAATTAACGAATATGTTAATAGGGATGATGTTTACTACGTTCAGACTCCGCAGATCTTTAAAGCAAAAGAATTAAGACGTGCAATGCAGAACGCATATAAAAATAATTTCATCGGAACGGATGAATCTATGCTGATTAAACAGATAGCCATTGAAGTGAACATTGTCGAAGGCTCTGTGATGAATTTTAAAGTAACCACAAATGAAGATGTTGAGATGTTTAAACACCTAGTTGAGGATAAGAATTGATGTTGTTAAAATTAATGTGCAATTAAAATAAGTCAGATAAAACAGCACTTGTTAAATTTTTCAAATCCTCGGTTTTAATCTCACTTGCATACCTCTCACTCCTGCACTAATATAAATTTCATCAAACAATTGTGCGGTTTCATCAATGTAGGTCGGATATTTTTTCTTCATCCCGATTGGTGAACATCCGCCTTTAACATAACCTGTTAAAGGAAGTAGCTCTTTCTCTTTGATCATTTCTATTTTTTTGTTATCGCTTGCAACGGCTGCTTTTTTAAGATTAAGTTCTTCTGTTACGGGAATGCAGAAAATATTTATTCCCTCTTTATCTCCACGAGTTACAAGTGTTTTAAAGACTCTTTCCGGCTCAGCGCCAATTTTTTTTGCAACAGTGATCCCTGACAAATCAGATTCATCACCTGCTCCGTCTTGGCTCTGCCAAGCCGAGACAGGATAAGTATGAATTGAATGAGAAATATTTTCTTTCTCAAGAATTCTTATCGAATTCGTTTTATTGATCATCTGTTATTTTTTAGAATGCAGTTCATCAAGTGCAAGCGAATAATTTTCCGCTCTGAGCAGAAATTTTGTGTATGGATGTGAGGGACTTTTAAGAATTTCTTCTGTCTTTCCGCATTCAATTATTTCACCGTCTTTAATTATTAAAACCCTGTTCACCAGTTTTCTTAAAATATTTAGATCGTGACTGATACAAAGAATTGTCACCTTGAAATCTTTGTTCATCTTTTTAAATAAATTTACCAGGTTTAACTGCGACTCAACATCCTGCGCAGAGAATGGTTCATCAAGGATTAATAATTTAGGATTAACGGCAAGAAGTCTTGCTAAAGCTGCTCTTTGCTGTTCTCCTCCGCTTAGTTCATAACCTTTCCTGTTTCTGAGTTCCGGATTGATTCCAACGGCATCGAACAGTTTTTCCTTTAGCTGAATGATTGAGTTTTTATCTTTGTTCTTAATTCGCAATGCTTCGGTAACAATATCATTTATCCTTCTGAATGGATTTAAAATCTCACCGTTGTTTTGAAATAGAATTTGAAGAGGATTGATACTGGATTGACTGAAGACTGCATTTTGATTCCAAACAATTTTACCTTCGACAGGCGTTATGATTCCCGCAATAATTTTTGCAAGTGTTGTCTTTCCACCTCCGGATTCTCCGCAAACTCCGAGAATTTCACCTTCGTTAATACTGAATGAAATATTTTTAAGTATGCTGACAACCATTTTATCTTTGTTCTGCTGAACGGAGTAAGAAATATTTTCAATCCTGAGTAATTCGGTCATGATTCTATTTCCCTGAAAGATGCAAGCAATGATTTGTGATCTTCATACAATTCCGAACTGAAGAATTTATCTTTTGGTAAAAATGGAGAAAGTGTTCCTTCTGAAATCATCGCAACAAAATCACTCACGGCAGAAGCAAATTTAATGTCCTGGGTTACAATGATAACAGATTTGTTAGATTCTTTGGTGAACTCTTTTAACTTCAAAAGAACCAGGTTTGCAGCAGCATAATCAATTCCCGAAGTCGGTTCATCTAAAAAAATTATTTCCGGATCAGCCGATAGAGCAAACACCAGGCTTAATCTTTGTGCCATTCCGCCGCTCAGTTCATAAGAATATAATTCTTTAATATTATTATAAGCCGGAAGCAGAAAGTACTGGAGTAATTTTTCGGTTTTTGATTTGTCGCTTGCAAAGTTGTTAAAATAATATTCCAGCTTTTTCAGCGGGTCGAAGCTGTTGATCATATCCTGGAAAACATACCTGATATTATTTTTCCTGATCTCTCTCAGCTTCTCTTCATTTGTATTTAAAAGATCTGTCCCGTTAAAAAGAGCTTTCCCAATCACCTCATAATTTTGTTTTAAAAGTAATTTCGTCACCGATTTTATGAGAGTTGATTTACCCGAACCGTTTTTGCCGAGAATTGAATAGATAAACCCCTTTTCAATTTTAAAATTCAGATTCCTTAAGAGTAACCTATTATCATCATCTAAGATAATTGAAACCGATTGTATGTTAACATCAAGCATAAGCTGAATTGATAGTTTTTTATTTACTTGCAAAATAATAAATTAGATAGAGAATTAATACCAATATTTTATATCGTGGGTAGAATGAGCTTTAGTAAACTATTTTTTATTGCTGTCCTTTCTTCTGCTGTTCTGTTTATTCAATGTGAGAAAAAGACACCGGCAGAATCAAACCAGGTTGTTATTGGGATTTCTGCCGATGTTCAGACTTTCAATCCTCTTTTTGCTTTCAGTGTGGATGAAGGAAGCATTACAGAACTTTTATATTTAGGTTTGTTCGATTTCAGGTGGGATGAGGAAAACGGTGATCTCAAAAGTTATCCGATGCTTGCTGAACATTGGGAGTGGGCTAAGGATTCTTCTTCCATAAAAATATTTTTAAGAGATGATGTTTACTGGACGGATGGCGAGCAGTTAACAACTGACGATGTAATTCTTTCATTCGATCTTTTTTCCGATCCTGAAGTTAACAGCAGGCTGTACGGTACTTTCAGAAATATGTATACAGATGAAAGTAATCATATAGATATTAAAAAATCATTTAAAGAGATTTCAAAATTTGCGCTGACAGTTTACTTTCCTGATAACTCCAAACCAAAGCTCAATGAAATGAGCATCCCGATATTACCAACTCACATTTACGGTAAGATTAAAAGAGATGAATTGAATACCTCTGAAACTAATTTTAATCCTGTGTCAAATGGTCCTTTCAAATTTCTAAGATGGAACAGGAATCAAAACATAACTTTAACAGCAAATACAAAATCGTTTCTTTACAAGCCTGAAAATATCAGTGAATTAATATTTAAAATTATTCCGGACTATACATCACGAACAATGCAGATTAATAAAGGCGAGATTGACTTGATGGAGCTTGTTAAAACAGAAGACATTTCGGATATTGAAAAAAATCAATCGTTTAATTTTGTTTCAGTTGTAGGAAGAGAATATGATTACATTGGATGGAATAATATTGACCTGGAATCATTAAGTAAAAAAAATAAAATAGAACCACATAAACTTTTTGGAAATAAAAATGTCAGAATTGCACTTTCGCATGCAATCAACAGTCAGGAGATTCTTGAAGAGTATTTGCTGAATTACGGCGAGATTGCAGTTACCCCTGTTTCAAAAATATTCAAAAAATATTACAACCCGGATATTAAACTATATGATTATAATATTGACAAAGCAAAAAAAATTTTTGCCGCAGAAGGTTGGAGAGATACTAATAATAATGGAACTTTGGATAAAGATAATACCGAATTTAGATTTACATTATATTTTCCATCCGGCAATCCGCTAAGAAATTATGCTTCAACCATCATTAAAAATAATCTTGCTTCTGTTGGCATCGAAATGAAAATTGTAAATCTTGAAATGGGTTCATTCATCGATAATCTATATGAAAAAGAAATGGATGCCTGGATGGCAGCCTGGTATATACCGATTCCTGTTGAACTTAAGCCTTACTGGTACTCGGACCTGGAAATGACACCGTTGAATTTTGTCAGTTATCAGAATAAACAGATCGATACTATAATTGATGAATTGGAACAAAAAATATCCGATGAAAGAAAAAAAGAACTGTACTTTAAATTCCAGGAAATTATTCATGATGATCAACCTGTAACTTTTTTATACTGGATTCCTAATATTACAGTTTATAATAAACGAATTAAAAACATACACATAACCCCCCTAGGTTCAATCACGCATTGCTGGGAATGGAAAATCAGCGATTAATAATTTATGAATAATAAATTCAGTAAGGCGGTTATTAAAAGACTAATCTCTTCTTTAATAACTTTGTTTTTACTGATCAGCCTGTTGTTCATATTAATAAGAATCTCTCCGGGAAACCCGACACAGAAATTTATTTCACCGGAGCTCAGTCCTGAAATTGCGAAAAAAGTAGCCGAAGATTTCAACCTGAACGATCCGCTTCCGGAGCAGTATGTAAGTTTCGTCACCAATTTAATCAGAGGAGATTTAGGCATATCATACAATTACCGGATGCCGGTGATATTTGTTGTGTGGGAATTTCTCTCCTTCACACTTGTTATTGCAGCAATCAGTTTCCTTGTTCAGATTATTGCGAGTTATTATTTAGCAGTTTACTCTGTGCAAAAACAAAACAAAACTACTGATAGATTAATTTCTAACCTCTCATTGATTTTTTACAGCACACCTTCATTTGTGATCGGTGTTATACTGATTTATCTGTTTGCTGTCCAAATAGATTTATTCCCAACTTCGGGTTTTGTTTCACTTGATTATGATTCATTAAATTTTTTTGAAAAAATTCTTGATAAAATTCATCATCTGATTCTGCCGTTAATAACTTTATCGATAACCGGAATCGCGTTATTTTACAGGTATCTGAGGGATAACCTGGAGGATATTTATCAACAAACTTTTATTATGCAGTTGAGAGCAAATGGATTAAATGAAAACACAATTCTTAGGAAGCATGTAATTCCGAATGCAATCGGTCCACTTATTTCTGTTGCAGGAATTGAACTGGGAATACTTTTAAGCGGAACACTCATTACCGAAGTTATTTTCAGCTTACCGGGAATGGGACGACTGACGATTGATTCAATTTTAACCAGGGATTATCCGCTTATAATCGGCTGCACTTTTGCTGCAGGACTTTTAATGATACTCACTAATTTTTTCGCTGATCTTCTGAAACTTAAAATTGATAAAAGACTGCTTCGGGGAAATGTGATATGAAATTTAAATTAAAAATATGGCAGTTAATATCAGCATTATGGCTGCTCATAATTTTATTGCAATTCAACAGATTGATTGAGCTTGCTGTTTTATGGATTAAATATTTTCTATTATGCTTCAATGATTTCGGTGTTGCTATATCTCTTTTGGATTTTAAACTTCTTGATTCATTACTTGCTTTAATATTTTTTATAGTAATCCCATTATTGCTGATTTCTTACCGCCGGCGAATAAAATTTTTAAATTATAAACTAAATTTTTCAAATGGTGTTATTATAATCCTGTTAATAACTTTTTTAATGGCGCCGATAATTACAAGTGAGAATCCGGATTTTCAGAAAAACTTAAGTGTGACAAAACACCTTACCCCACTAAGCAAAGTCAAAGTTCTGCATTTGAAAATTGAGGATAACTATGAAAGTACTCTCTTAAATAAATTCCTGATTTATAAAAGAGAAATCATTAGGGAAGTATTTGATGAAAGCATTATTTATGCTGACAGTATGGGCGAGATGGCACCTGATAAAATTATTTATTACCAAAAAAATATTATGAAAGAGTTGCCGGTAGAAAAACTAATCGAAAATAATGGAATACCACTAATAACAACTAAAACTTTTCTACTTGGCACTGATGAATTTGGAAGAAACATATTTACAAGATTAGTTTATAGTTTAAGGATATCTTTATTGGTTGGAACCGGTGCAGTATTAATTTCATTTCTGCTTGGTATTACTATGGGATTTATTGCGGGTTATAAAGGCGGTTTAATCGATACGGTATTTAACAGGTTTGCTGAATTATTTTTGGCATTCCCGGTAATCTATCTGGTTGTTTTAATTCTAGCGTTGTTCTCGAGTTCGTTAATTGCTGTTGTTATTGTTCTGGGAATATCAGGATGGATGAGCTTATTTAAAATCGTAAGAGGAGAAGTAGCTTCCCTCAAACAGAAAGACTACATACAAACTGCAAAACTTCTCGGAATAAAAACAAACCGGATTTTGTTTAAAGAAATATTGCCCGTTATCATCGCACCGGTAATTGTAAATTTAATTTTTCAATTCAGCAATGTTATTCTTGCTGAATCTGCTCTTAGCTATCTTGGTTTGGGTGCCGGAGACAGTTATCCCTCATGGGGAGCAATGATACAGTCCGGACAGGAATACATCACAAAAGCCTGGTGGATGATTATATTTCCGGGTGGCTGTTTAGTTGTTACACTGTTTACCGCAAATTATTTTGGAAGAAGAATAAATAAATTTTTTAATCCGCGTCTTGATAAATGATTAATAAACGATACGAGATAGTTAAAAAAATCGGACAGGGCCGCAGTGTAGTTTACCTGTGTAAAGACACTGAGCTTATGGATGCTGAAATCGCAATAAAAGTTTTATCATCCGGGGCAAGTGATATTGAAAAAGAATATTTCAGGAATGAGTATTTCACTTTAAAAAAATTAGATCATCCGAATATTATTCATGCTCTTGAGATCGGAACAATCCTGGAAAAAAATGAGAATGATGATGTTGAAACCGGGGTTCCTTTTATCACACTTGAATATTTTCCTTCCAGCGAACTTCTTCAATCTGATTTTATTAAAAATGAATTATCAGTTAAAAAAATAGTAAAGCAGATTTGTTCAGTCTTGTATTATCTTCATCAGTCAAATTACATCTACTATGATCTGAAGCCCGAAAATATTCTGACCGCAAACGCCGGAGGAAATCCGGTAATTAAATTAATAGATCTTGGATTTGCGCAGCTTAAAAGTGAAGAACTTAAGAATGAGGTTAAAGGTACTGCCCAGTATATTGCTCCCGAATTACTAAAGAAAGAAGAGCATGATCACAGAGTGGATCTTTATTCTCTTGGGATGATGCTTTACAGAATTATTTATGAGAGGTTTCCTATTGATTCATCTGATGAACTTACAATCTATAAATCACAGATAGAAAATGAATTTGATTTTCCTCAAACTAAAATATTTTCAAATGGATTAATTGAGGCTGCTAAAAAACTTCTTGCTAAAAACCCTGAAGAAAGATTTCAAAATGCATTGCAGGTTTTAAATGATCTGGGGATAGAAGCCGATGAATCGGTTACTAAAGATTTGCTGCCTGCAAAAATTTTTTCGGACAGATCTGACGTTCTCAATATTTTATTTGTTTACATAAATGATAAAACAAGCAGTGAGGCTTTTACTTTAAAAGGATTTGATGGAGCCGGCAAGACAGCGATACTGAGCAGGGTGTATGAGACTTATCCTGATTCTGTGATAGTAAGTAATCAACAGGGAAAATCCGGGATAAAATTAATTAAATATCTCCTGAAAGAAATTGTTTTTTCAAAACTGGTTTATGATTTTCTTTCGAAAGAAGAACTTGCAAAAATAAATTCTTTGGCTGATGAATCCGATTCACGCTTTATACTTGAACTGCCAAAAGTAATCTCCTTAATTGCTAAAAAGTCTAAGTTTATTTTATTAATTGATGACTTCAATCTGCTTGATGATTTATCCTCAGAAATACTAAGCACGATTCTTCCGGTTTTTCAGATAAACAGCATAAAAATAATTCTCGCAGAAACAGCTGATAACCGTTACAGGTCAACGGAAATTAATAATGTAAGAGACGTTTTACTCAGCTCATTTACTGATGTGCAGGTGACAGAATTCATTAAACAAAGTTATTCCTCTTTTTTCCCCCTGGAAGACGTGATTAACCTGATACTCAAATACTCTGATTTATTACCCGGCAGTATTGTATCGTTTATCAAAGATTTAATACTACTAAAGATCATCAGGTTTCTTCCATCCGGAGTGGAAATCAATAAAAATGAAGAAGCGTTACGGGTATTAAAAAGTTCTCACGATGTTCTGTATGATTTTAGATTAAAGAATTTCTCGAAGACAGAGTTAAAGGTTGTACAAATTATTTCTGCTCTGGATGTAGTTATTGAGATGAGCACGTTGGTAGCTTTACTCGACATACCATACAGTAAAATTTCCGAAATAGTTTTCAAGCTTCAGGTTAATAATGTGCTGCAGCATTTTACAACCGGCACGTCTTTGTTGATAACATCAGATGGATTTAAGAAGCACATATACAATTCCGTTAAGAATAAGACCGGGCTTCATCTGGTGCTTGCACAACGAATTACTGAAAACCCGAAATATTTTAACAGGAATGTATTAGCCAGACAATATGAATTCGCAGGGAAATATGATTTGTGCTATGAGACAATGTTGAAAGAATTAGAAGATGTAGATCAGCATTCAGCATATTCGTATATGAAAAAAATATTGGAACATCTAGCCGAATTACCTCTAAAAGATTCAAATAAAAATGATGTTAGACTAAGACTTTGCGATGTATACTATAAAATGAGCGATTATCAATCCACATTGGATGTTATAAATTCTTTAGACCAAATAAATCTTACCGATAAGGTAAAAACTGAAATTCAGATTTTGAAAAGCAGCTCGCTGTTTAACATTGGTAAGTTCGATGAAGCTAAGAAAATATTGAACGAATTGCTGAGAAAGAAAATCGATGTAACACTTAAACATAAAATATTTGTAGAAATGGCATATGCCGAGTTTGAACAAAAATTGTATGACGAAGCTTCAAAAATAAGTAAATCACTTTTAAAGGATAAAAAATTATCATTTGAACTCAGAGGACGTTGTCATAACCTGCTTGCAATGTGCAATATATATAAGGATAATGAACTTCATTCTGCTTTGACCGAGTTTATCTTTGCCATTGAAAATTATAAACAGGCTGGTCTGCCAAGACGTGTGGCAGGAGTTGAAGTCAATGTAGGCAACATATATAATATATTAGGAATCTACCCAAAAGCAGAGGAACATTGGAACAGGGCATCGGATATAAACGAATCTATTGGAAACCTTGAACAGGAAGGATTGATCCTTTTAAATACCGGAATATATTATTATAACCACCAGAAATTTGATAGAGCGGCAGAAAACTATAAAAGTGCAATCAAAATATTTTTAAGCCTGGGTAATCAAATAAATCAGGGCCTGGTTTTGTACAATCTTGCCGAAGTTTATATGACCGGCTGCGAGTATCAACACGTTTTCAATTCTCTGCAACAAGCTATGCAAATCTTTGAGGCGAATGACAACAATGCTGAACTTGCTGAAGTATTATATCTTTACGGCAATTTCTATAACCTGATTGGCAGTATGAATAGAATGAAAGATATCTTAGATCGATTTAGAAAATTAATCAAAGAAAAAAGTTTACTGCCAAAGCATAGATATTCCTTGAAGTATATTGATGCCTTATTTAGAATTCTAGACAATAAATTTCCTGAGGTGAGTGAGTTAAAATCAATCAGAGACGCCTTTGTTGAGATGGACGAAAGGAATAAGTATACCGAAGTAAATTTTACCATTATCAAAGTTTTGATTGATCAAAAGAATTATGAACAAGCGCTAAACGAAATAAATGACCAAGTATTTATTGAATTAATTAATCAAAACAGTATATTAGAATCACAAAGGGAATATTTTCTGGCAAAAATTGCATCGGTTTATGAGTCTGAAAGACTTTCGCCAACGATTGAATACTTGGAAAGATCGTATGAATTAATAAAGGATAAGAGCATTTCGGAATTAACCTGGAAGGTTTTATTAGCTTTATCCGAAATATACTTTGAAAGAGGGAATTTTAACAAAGCCAAAGGATTTTTTATCTATGCAAAGGAATTGATAAATTTTATCGCAGAAAATATACAATCTCCTCAGTTAAGGAAGTCATATATAAATCAGAAAGATGTTAAGTTAGCTTTAGAAAAAATTGAGACTTACAGTTCGGTTTAGAATATATGTCCGATTCCCAGATTAAAATAAAAGTATTTACTGATTCACAGGATACGGTTTCAGTATCGTCTGCACTTAAACAGCTGGAACTTAAAGGGATGCCTATCTCTGTTAGCTTCGAAGAGAATTTTGAAGTTTTTGATAATGAAATTATTGTGCTGCACATCGAATCTCAGGAATCAGTATTTCTTAAGAAAGCCCTTGCAGTCAGAAAAGATAATTCAAATATATTTTTAATCGTGATGCGGAATGGGGACTCACTGCAGGTTACTTCACTGCTTAAAAAAGGATTTCATGATATATTTATATTTCCTTATGAAATACTGAAATTCACTTCATTTCTTGCCGAGATTATTTCAAATAAATCTTACGTTACCGAGACAGACAGAATTGGAGCATTTGGAATTAATCGCCGTGGTATCAAATCAATAATTGGTGAATCGGATAAGTTTGTTCGGGTTGTGGATCTGGCAAAAAAAGTTTCTGAAAAGAGCGGCGCAAGTGTGTTATTACTTGGAGAAACAGGGACCGGCAAAGGACTTTTTGCTAGAGCAATACATAACAATGGGAGAACAGGTCAATTTCCTTTTATTGATATTGTGTGCACAGCTATTCCTGAAACTTTATTGGAATCGGAATTATTCGGTTACGAGGCTGGGGCATTTACAAGTGCAAGGAATAGAAAAATCGGATTGTTTGAATTAGCTGACAGAGGAACATTGTTCCTGGATGAAATTGGTGATTTGAGTCCTAATATTCAAACAAAATTATTGCGTGCCATCGAAAAAAAAGTAATTAAAAGATTAGGTGGAGTAGTGGATATTCCTATTAATGCACGCATAATTTCAGCAACAAACAGGAATATTGAACAAATGGTGGAAGAAAATTTATTTCGAAGAGATCTTTATCATAGACTAAATGTTGTTACTATCGATGTACCTCCGCTGAGAGAACGTGGTGAAGATGTGATCATCCTGGCGAATCATTTCATTAATGAATTTAATAAACAGTTTAATAGAACGATTAGAAAGGTTGATAAGGATATAAAACATTTTCTTTTGGGTTATCCCTGGCCGGGAAACGTTAGAGAATTAAGAAATGCAATTGAGCGTGCAGTTTTACTTTCTGATAATGGAAGATTAACATTGGAAGATTTTTCAAATCTGATTAAATCAGTTTCTA
>Ga0137445_1000031_pt1 | contig 15226 bp, 24 predicted proteins | sample EasRivERMGT338_2_FD_104647 | JGI IMG/M metagenome (GOLD analysis project Ga0137445, IMG submission 104647) | Soil microbial communities from meander-bound floodplain in the East River, Colorado, USA - East River MetaG ERMGT338_2 | ecosystem: Environmental > Terrestrial > Soil > Floodplain ...
AGGTTCTTGTAGGCGCGACACTTGAGCCGCTGGTTGACCATATCTTCGATTGCCATTCTGATGCTCTCTTTCTGGCTGGTTAGAGCCGGTGGTTGTTAATTAAGCAAAGATGCCAGCGCAGCCACTACCGCTTTGAAAAGATGGTCTTTCGCCTGTTGTCCGGCAGGGAGGGCTTCGTAAGGGACGAAACAGGGATGCTCTTTTTTCTCCGGGTCTTTTACCGGACCGTACTGCCACCCCTCTTCTCTTTTCTGCGCCAGCCATGAATCATGGGAAGCGGATGCTGGTGCATCAGGATTGTCGATGTTGAATCGCACTCCGTTTACCGCGCTGTCCCGTTGCCACTGCGGGGCATCTTCCCACGGCAACTGGCTGTTGTCGCCGAGTCCGGCACAAAGGGCGCGGTTTGCCTCGTGGCACACTTTCGCAATACTGAAAAAATCCATGAGTCCTTTTTGTGCTGCATTCATCTTATGCTCTCTTTCTGGCCGTGAGGCCGGTTGGTTCTGTCCCGGTTGGTTACTCTGCCGGCCAGATCAGGTTCGAATTCCCGTCGACGGCTTCCTTGTGGGACTCGGTGAGTTCGAAAAACTCTCGGCCGTCGTCGTCGACCTGGACGGTCTCGCCGCAGAACTGCGTCATCGGGTCGCTGCCGACTTTGTAGACGCGGACCTTCGGGGCGGGTTTCCCTTTCGCGGGCTCTTTCGCTTTCGGGGTCTCTTCCGCTTTCGGGGTCTCTTCCGTGGTGGTCTCTTCCGTGATGGTTTCCGGTGCGTCCGGTGAGGCCTTCTCTTTCTTCACGAATTTCGTCATGTCATCCTCCCTTTCTGTATTCGGTCCTCAAATCAACTGCTTTTCGACCACCATATACTCATCCTTGTGGCGCATCAAGCATTTCCTGAGTTCCTTCTGGTCCATGGTGATGCCCATGGATTCCCAGAGGTTCCATATAATATCCGGCACATCCGCAACCTGGCGGAGATTCGATTTTCGATTCCAGTCAGGGTTATCACGGCGGCGCCGTTCGTTTTCGTTGGTAATGTGTCCCGTCTGCTGCGCGTAGTGGAAAATACGCTTGTCGCCGATGTCGGTAATGGATATGGTCTCCATCTCGCCGGTCAGGTCCCGGCGGCGTTCGACGAGTTGAATGTTGATCGGTTGGGAATTTGGGGTGAAGATGTCGGGGGCGAAGATTTCCATTATTCGTACTCCATGGTGGTTAGGGCTTGGTGCAAGAACCCTGCGAACATATCAACGAATTTCTCATTGTCGTTCAGTTTTGTTTCTCCCATCGCGTGAAGAATATGGTGTGTCAATTCATGGAGGAAAGTTTGCTCGTCGTCTTCCTGTGTCCTTGGAAATTCAGGGGAGTGCGTCTGTATCCCGATACGCCTTGACCTGTGATAAGCCATGCCGGAAGCTCCGTCGGCATAATTGAGCATCGGCATATATTCGACGGTGAAAGACTTGCCCATCAATTTAAACCGCTTCGGTATCCGCACTTCGTACCTCAAATCAAGGGGCCAGTCGCCCAGCCCCTTGCTCTCTCTTCCGAAAATTACTCTATCCAGTTGAACCAGGCTTTCAGTTTGCCTCCGACGATCCCGCCCGTCCAGTACAGGCGGACATACGCCGCGGCATCGGACCAGGTGAACGTCCCGTTGGTGGTACGGCTGACTGCGGTTTGAGCGTAATCGTTCGCAACGCAGGTCGACCACGGACCGGAAGAGGTCGGGCCGCACTGCGCCAGGACCGTGCCGGACATATTCTTGAACGTGGTGGCGGTGGCATTGCTGGTCAACGTGGCGCCGGAGACGGTCAGTGTCTTGGTCTTGTATCCCCGGACGCTGATGGCGGCGGACGATTTTACGGCAGCCGCGGCCGAGGAGTACAGCACGAATGCGTTACCTCCGTTGCTCGCTGCCGAGGCGACCGTGGCCATTGCCATGCAGGCGAAGGCCATGAGGGTGATGAGTGAAATGAATCGTTTCATATTGGTTCTCCTGTAGGGGCCGATGGTCTGGCCCCTGTTCAGTGGTTTATGGTATGCGCTGCCCGGTGTTACCCTGCGTCGCTGGTCGTGAGGTCGACGATCCGGAAGCTGGCCGCCTCGTTGCACGCCTCGATGCAATGCTCCGTTACGACATGGAACGGGGTGGAGTCGCCGTCTTTCCCCAGTTGCTCCCGGGAAGTGGCGCGGAGGACCGCTTTCTTCCAGTAGGCGTGATCGGCACCGAAGACCACGTTGGTCGGCATGTTGCGGTGCTTCTTGACGGCTACCAGGCCGAACGGGCTTTCGTAGACTTCGATGGAGTTGGTGAGGGTCTTGCCGTCCACGTTGCGCCGCGTGTTGCCGGAGTCAACCCAGCCTGCGATCTGCTTGGCCTGGTAGGGCGCCATGTAGAGGGTGTCGGGTGAGCCGCCCTGGGTGAAGGCATTCTGCTGCTGCTCGGTGACCATGGCTTCGGTCAGGGGCCGGGCGGTGCCGCCGGTGATCGTGCCGTCGGCGTTCAGGACACCATCGTCCGCTTTGCCGACGTTGGTGATGCACCAGTTCAGCGCGCCGCGGGACCGGCGGGGGTCGGCGTCGGCCCGGATGCCGGAGAGGGACATGACTTCGATGTTCTTGGCGTGCTCTTTCATCTTGAGGGCGGTTTGGCGGTCGATCTCGGACTGCATGGAGCCGCCCTTCTTGACCTTCTCTTCGGTGCCGGAGATGCGGAATATCTTTTTCTGAATCTGGCAGGTGTTGTAAAGCCTGACCGTCGGGGTCAGAGCTTCGGCATCACCGCTGTCGCCTTCAGCGTGGTAATCGTCGGTGCCGGCGGCGAGCGCCTGGGTCTGCCACTCGTGCTTCGTGGCGGTGGCCGGGACGGTGCCGATCTTGGAACTGAAGAGGGTGTCGACTGGGGCAATTTGGTAAATTGTCCTATTGTTATCGCTGGCCTGTTTATGACCAGCTTCTACATGTTTCCATGCAGAGCAGACTATATCATCGCTTTCGCGTCGGGCGCTCGTGGGGGTAGTATTCTTATCGTCAACCCCTAGTCGTTGAACCTTCCGCACCCCTGGGCTTTCGCTTACATGTGCGGCTTGGCTGCTGATTACCCTCGTCTCTACGTTAGGGTGTCCCAGCAATTCACCCGATTTGCTGACTTTCCATGCTTGACAAGTTGTATCCAGTGGTGTAATGTTGGATACATGAAATACACAAAAGAACTGTTGACCCGTCTTTATGTTGACGAACAGTTTGCTATGAGTAAGGTCGCCAAGGCTACAGGAGGGGGCAGCGTGGAGGCTGTCCGAAAGGCGCTCATACGGCATGGCATTGAAATTCGTCCTCGTGGCTGCATCTACCCGATGGGATACAAGCACTGCATCAGCAAAGAGTATTTGCAGCGCGAGTACACTGATAACGGCAAGTCTCAGGAAGAGATTGCGGCACTGGTTGGGTGTGGTAGCACCCTGATCCACAATCTTATGAAGAAATACGCTATCCCTGCAAGGCCGCGTCAAGAGGCATTGAAAGGAATTAAGCGTTCCCTTGAGAGTCGAAAAAAAATGTCCGTCTCTCAGCTTGCTGCTCACCAGGATGGTAGAAACAACGGGAATTGGAAGGGCGGAGTCGCCACTGACCATGCAGTTATCCGGGCCAGCCGAAAGAACTGGAGAAGGTGGATTCTTGCCGTAAAAGGTGACCGATGCGAACAGTGCGGAAAAGACCTGAACGAAAAATGCCCTTGCTGCGGCCATCGCCCAGATAAACATGTTCACCATGTTAAGTCGTTTGCCGATCATCCTGAATTACGCTCCGATCCTTCCAATGGGTTAGTTCTTTGTGAATCTTGCCATAAGCTCCAGCATAAAAAGTAGGGACCAATTTAATCCGATAAATCTTCCCGAATATTCAGCGCCCCGAGGGTGGTGGTGTAGGTGTTGGCCGGTACTGCCCCCATGAAAACGGAGAGCGGGAACAGGTATATCTTTCTGAGCCATTGGGTAAACTTCATAGTTTTGCTCCTTGCCCGTCTACGGGCTTATGCCGCCTGCGCTCGCCTCTTGATCTCCTGGTACTTGGTGAACGCCTCGGGCGTCGGGTTGGCGTCAAACTCCGCCTTCGCCTTCACCAAATCAATCGGCGCAACCTTGCCGGTCGATGTCGAGGTAAGTGCCGCGGCTGTGGTTTTGGATTTTTCTTTCGTTTCGTTGGCCTGCTTGGTCTTCTTGCCCATGTTGTCGCGGGCGTAGTGGTGGGCGAACCTGATGGCCGCGACCTTGCCGTGCTTGGCGTAGACGTCGTTGAACTCTTCAACCAAAAGCTTCGACGCCTTGATCTGCGACTCGAACCATTCTCCCATCCGGTCCCAGGTCGGCTTATCGATCTTATGCTCGTCGCGGTAGAGCTCGGCCGCTACGTCCAGTTCCTTCCTGATGGACGCTTCAGTATCGGCCGCGGACTTCTTGCCGCTCTGTCTCTCGATGTATGCCAGCCGGCGTTTTTCGTTCTCTTCCAGGTCGGAGTCGAGCTGATCGAGTTGGCGGGAGAGCTTCCGCGCCTCTGAGTATTTCCCTTCCATCCGGAGGTCGTCGATCTTCCCTTCCACCTCGGCAATGTAGGCGTCCACCTTCTCCTGGTCGATGACGGTGAAGTCCGGCTTCTCCGCCTGGACGGACTGGTTCATCGCGGCCAGCTTCTCGGTTACCTTCTTCTCCACCAGTTCATCGATGCGCTGCTCTTTGGTTTTCCTGGCAGCCTTGTTTTTGTCGTGCTCGGTATCTTTCCCCTCTTCCGATTCGTCGGATTCTTCTGATGTGGAATCGTCGGCATCGCCTTCATCGTCAAGATCCGCGTCTTGACCGTCCTCGTCGGACTGGGTATCGGCCCCTTCGTCGGCACCTTCACCTTGATTGCCCCCCTGATCCGCGTCAGAGGTTTCGCCTTCGGCGGCGGCATCCGGTATGTCTGTTGATACTGTAATTGCGTTCGGATCCCCGGCAAACGCCATGATTCGTTCGGACAGGGGTTTTTCTGCGGGGGCGGCGGGTGCTGCGGGATCATCCCCGGGTACGGCCATGATCATCGACATCGGGAATAGTGCGATTTTTTTGAGCCAGGATTTAATGGTCATTCTCGAAACCTGCTTTCTGCCTTGCGGCGGTTGACAATAAAAAAGGCCCGCAGGATACGTCGGAGTGACGTTTCTGCGGGCCTTGCGTGCGGCATAAGCCGGGCTTGGGTGCCGGTATTCGGTTGTCTGTGCCGGGCGGCACGATTACCGCCCGGCGTTTTTATGTGCTGCTCGTTAGATGGGCTCGGGCAGGATCACGGAGACTGCCTTCAGTGCCCTTTGGATTTATCTCCAAACCACCCGGGCCAGTTCCGCGCTGGCCACGTTCCCTTGAGCATCGATGTTGAGAATCACCTGGCCCTGGACAGGCGGGAGTATCTGTAACTTCTGCAGCAGCAGTGTCGCTTCCTGCTTCTCCTCCCGTGTCAGTGCCGTTTTCCGCAATCTATGCCCTCTTTTTTGGTATGTCAAGGAAAATTAATGTTTAATCAGGCCAAACAAACTCGCCCGGACCGAAAGCCGCGCCGATCTCAATGTACTTGTCTCTTGGCATGGTGATGTGAACTGCTCCCATATTACAGGGCGTGTCGGCAAATTCAGGATGTTCGGATTTCCACTTGTCAATGACCTGCCGCATGTAGTCATGTCCCTTCTCCGCCTCGAACCAAAGGTTTTTGCCTGTGGGTAAAACGAGACAAACCACCTCGACGAATTCATTTTTCATCGCTCCACCTGCCGTATCTTCCTCGCCCACTCCCAGAACTTCCACCACTCAGGAGTTTTTATCTTCGCAGGGCGGTCCGGAGCTGGGATGTGCGCGTTCATCAGCTTCTCGATCACCTCGGGAATGAGCGTGTCTATCACGAACTGCGTGGTCTGGACCCTGGACAGGTGCGCCACGTCCTTACACTGCCGGTATTCGCGCCAGGCTGATTTATGGACGTTCCGGAGAGCCCGGACGATGTGCTTCATGCCTGGGGATTCCAGCGTTTCCTTGATGTCGGTGTAGGTGCTCATAATTCAGGACCTATCACGTCCTGTAGAGTTTTTTCGATTCTCTCTATCCTCGCCTTAAGTGCGGATGGTCGCCTCTCGGTCGCGTTAATTTTCGTCCACGACCTGTAAATCCAATCTCTCAGCAACTGCATGATGCAGAAAATACAGACTGCCGTGACGATAGCTCTCCCGATATCCACGTCCTACCCTTTCCCGGCCGCAGCCGCCTTCGGTTCTTCCGCCTTCTTCGGATTATTCCACATCTCCACCATCTCATAAAAATCATCACCCGGCTTCGTGACTTCCACCAGGTCGCGCCCGGCCAGCGCCAGCCCTTCGACTCGCTTGCCGATGATCTGGAAGCCACAATCAGGGCAGACTATACACCAGAGATCGCCCTTGTGATCAGTGCCGCGGAAGACCTGCGGCGGTGCCATGCAGACCGGGCAGGTGCGGAGTGCTACGTTTTCGGGTGCTGGTCGGGTGATGGAGGCCATTATATCTCCCGCTCGTAGATTGCCTGTGCGTAATCGTCGTAGTCGTCCATAGTGAAACACCTGACGATTCTTAGACTCCCGAAAGCGGTCTGGACATATTTGTGCCCGTCGAGCGCCGAGGTGAACCATGGATATCTTACGTGCTCGCGTTCCATCACGGTAACCTTTCTTCGGCGGCATCGTCGAGAGTAGTACCGAATATAATACCTTCATCGATCCGCATCTGACTTCTATATAGTGCGCTATGGTAAGGGCACGTCATCACGCCTATCCTTAAGCAGTGGTCGCAATCCAAACCCATCACGCCCCTCCCATCTCACCCTGCGGCATCTCCGCCGTCCGGTGCGCGGCCATGGCTGGCTGTGACGGCGTACCGGGATCAGGTTTCAGGTACGCCGGCGTTTTCTCGTCCTTGACGTTCGTGGTGACCTGCATCGCGCCAGCCACCGCTTTTTTCAACAGCTGCCGCGCCGCGTCAGGCTCGAACAGCAACAAATCGGCAAACGTGACGTTCAGTACCATCTTATCCTCAACCGGTGGCGCTGTCGGGCCTTGCCGCTTCTCAACCGGGAGAATGAACTGGTCTTCGTTGAAACCGTTGAGCACCTTGATCTGCTTGTCGATCTCCTCGATGTCGAGCGGTACGCCGTGAGCCTCCCCCCAATCGGTATACCTGATGAGCTTGTCGGCCTTCTGCTGCTTCGGCACGTTCCCGAGACCGGCGTTCACCTGGACCTCGGCATCGAAATCCAGTTGCGAGAAATCGATCACAGTCTGGCCGTCTACAACGTCGGTGATGCCGGTCATATCGATCTTCGCGTTCTTCGCCGCCACCCGGCCGATACTCTGTGACGTTTCGAACGCCATGATGTTCTCGGCGATGATCCGCAACATGGGCTCCATGAACGTGATATTACGAACCAACAGCCGGGCGTTCAGTTTCTTGTCGTTCCCTCCGAGTGCGAGCTGCACGCCACCTAGGGTGTCTCGGGCGTTGCCTCTGCCGACAAGCTGGTTATCAGCCATCGAGACCGGTGCCAGGGAGGCAATATCACTACTGGTCAGGTCGCCGGCCCGCATGACGACGGCCATCTCCTGCGCGAAGTCCAGTTTCTCAACCTCTCCGGGTTTCGCGTAGAAATACTTATCGTTCAACATGGAGTTGATATCGACGTCGGAATCATCGTTGACGCGGTATTTCCCGGTAGCCGCCTGCTTGGCCATGTCATTGATGTTGTTGCGGTGGTCAATGCTCTCATCTTCGATGGGAGCGATCAGCCTGGGGATGCCTCGGCCGAGAGCTTCCCAGAGTTCGATGTCGCTGGCGCCCATGGCCACCGGCAGTTGGTCGAACGGTCGGTCGTTGAAAAACAGTTTGTTTACCGAACCGTCTTCCAAGAGCTCTTTCTGCCCGGACAGGGAGAAATCAACCTTCCACTGGCAATTTTTCTTCTCGAACGCCACCCAGACTTCGGCGGTGTTATAGTCGCCCATGTCGACCGTATCCGGATCGGTCCCGAGCGCCGTGTTGTCGATGTAGTTACTCTTGTTGGACGATGCCGCGTTGGCTGCCAGGTAGGGTTTTAGTTCTTCTATGGTGATTTTGTTGAACACGCCGTTTTTGGAGAGGGAAAGTATCTCTTCGGCCTGCATCTGAAGGATGACAATACACCACTGCCCGCGGTTCAGGTCAAGGAGTGGGTTCTTGAAGTCCCACAGCAGGTTTTCGCCCGGCTTGAGCTGGATACACTCCCAGGTGTCGGCGACCACGCGCTCCTTCTTATTCCGTTCCGCCCGGTAGTGCTCGTTGAACTTGATTTTGATCTTTGCCGGCCGTCCTTTCGAAGGGTCGAACGGCCCGTCGATGGTAAGCGGGTACTCTTTCCGTGCGGCCTTGTACTCCTGTTCGCTGATCTCCGTGCCAGCCGGCAGGTAGAAATAGTGGTTATCGGGATAGGTGTACGACTCCTTGCGCCAGCGGACCATGCCCGCCTCGATGCCGTCGACGAAACCGGCCTTGAGCGACTGCAGGTGCCAGACCCAGAAGGCGTTTTTCTTCGCCCTAAGTTTGAATAGTTCGGTGATCCACGCCGCCAGGTGGTCTTTATTGACGTCGCTGTCGTCCTGGGCGGTGAAGGTGATTGCGTCGGTCTGGTAATATTCCTGGATGGCGTCGACAACGGCGTTGTCTACGATGGATGTGGATTTGGTGGAAGGGAGGGCGGAAAGCCCGAGTTCTATTCGTTCGGCGGCGTCAGCCAGGATCATCCGGTATCGGCGCCGGTTGTCTTCGATGACGCGCTTAATTGAGTGGGAGCCCTGGGTTGTCGTGCCGGCGTTGCCGCCCTCGAAGTAGCAGCGGAAGGATTCGACGGTGGTTACCTGTTTGCTGAGGTCCATGCGGATGCACTCCTGTTTGGCTATCCGACTTGAGCCCTGCCGCCTGTGCGGTGGGGATTATGGCAGTATTTCTTCCGGATCTTCGATATGTTCCTGTACCAGCCGGGCTATAAGTTTTATAACCGGTTTCATTCTTATCTCATTAACGGTTTGGTGAAATTCGTTGGGTGTCATGGTAACACCTCTTCGGGATCCTGCGTCACAATATGGTTCAGTATAGCCGCAAGCCAGTCGGCTTTGTGCTGTTCTTTCAGATCGTGTGCCGTGACTTTTATCTCCATGTCACCACTCCCTCGCCAGCGCGATAAGCGCGGCTGTTGCCGGGACCAGTATCAACCAGCCCGGCAACCCGCGGCCCTTCACATTAACCTCGTTGACGTACGGTCCAGCGTCAGATTCACGCATACATGAGTTTTTCATAATATGCAAGCGTTTTTTTATGATGGTGTGAGTCTCTCGGGGGTGCTACCTCCGGAATATCTTGGTGCGGTCGAAAGTCTGCTTCTTCTTTGGGGTCCTGGCAAACCTGCGCATCATAAACGCATATCTGGACGCTGAAATCGCATCGTCGTACTCCTTGACAACCTTGCCGTCCTTGCGGTGGTACAGCCTGAATTCAGCCAGCCAGTCCTCCAGGTGAGCAAAAACCTTCCACCGTCCCGTCTGCATCCGGTCGAGCATGTCCATCAGCCCAGCCTCTACGCTGTTTCCACCGGAGCCCTCAGGCTCTTCCTTTCCATCCTTGCCGAGTTTTGGAGGGTGTGTCGCCTTCTCGGGCAGCATGTCAAGACCCTGCTTGCGGAACTGGTCGGCCAGTTCTTCACCAGAGCTCTTATCATGCTGGAGCCCATCATGTGGCCAAGCCCAAGGGATATCGCCCCACGGTTTGACGGCTGCGGCATGTGCCACGGTCGGCGAAAGTCCCGGCATGTTCACAATGTCTGCCCCGCGGGCCTTGTAGCAGGCCACGACGTAGATGATGTCAAGGTCCCGGTCCCATGCGAGCTGCGCCGCCGCAGTCGGGTGATCATATCCGAAGTCGAGCCCTCCTATCCTGACCCAGTGCTTCGGTATTTCGAACGCCTCAACCGTGATTGCCGACTCAGCGACCGGGAATATCCGGCCGGATCCCATAGAAGGGATGCCTTTGGTTCGGGCCTCCCTCTCGTGCTCCGGGTAACTGGCGATGATCCTGGCGCGTTCTTCGTGTGTGTAATGGAGAGCGTCGTCGATGGTCATACAGATGTCGGCACGATCCGCCGTTGAAGGAGGGATGAATCGCCTCACAACCTCCGACATACCGAAGAGCGGAGTCATGGTCAGGATCACGGGACCCATGGTCGTATTCGTCCTGGTGATGCCTTCCGAGTACACGTCGGGCGGCGGTTCCTCGTCAAACCATACGCCGTCCAGGGTATCAGCCTGCCATTTCGTCCGGCCCTGGTCATAACTGGCAAATTGCAGCGTAGAATTCCCGCCCGAGATGTGGTGAACTGTGACCGATGCGACGGCATCAGCGACACCAGAGCGCATTGACCAGTCAACTAAGCACGCCTTTGGTATGGCACCGGTCCCCCATGCTTTCCGATCTTCGGGAGAGCCGAGGAGGAGCCGCTGGACGCCCTTGCGTGTAAGTTCTGCTGATTCGGATCCTGCCATCCATCGGTTCGGGCCGGCAAACCTCTTACCTTCCCACCAGTCAGGATAAATCCCCGTCAGGTGCATGGCGACTTCGAATGCGCCGGCCAGCGTTTTGCCTGACTGGTTTGACGCCCGGAAGAGCCTTTCCCTGTGAGTGGAACCCTTGGCGTGGAATAGTTTTTGTTTGGGGTATGGCTGGTATCTGGAGAGTTTATTTTCGTCGAGGCGGCGCTGCTTCTCTTCTAGGAGCATGATCGCTTCGATCTTCTGTTCGCGGGAGAGATGGGAAAGGTCTGGTGTGATTGTCTGGGTGTCTGGTGTGATTGTCTGGGTTGACAGCATATCAGCCTTTGGTGATCAGGTTGGCGAGCCTGGCTACTAGTTGGTCGTCATCGAGTTTGTCGACAGTGAAGGGGTTTTCTTTAGAACCGAGATAGTTGAAGAGCTTAAGGTGTTTACCTATAAGGTCTAAGGATGGAGTTTTAGGAGAGAGTTTGAGTGTGAAATTGCCGAGTTTATCCCACCCCCACCCGATAATAGCCCGGCGAACATCCTCAGGCAGTTTTAAAATATCTTCTGGGCACCTGACCGACTCCCGAACAATATCAGCTGGATCATAGTGCGCCATACATCGGAGCTCATTGAGGACATTTTCAGCCGATATGCCTAATTTTGCAGCCCTTTCGTCCATAGCTTGCTGGATAAGGACGGCAACATGGTTTTTACTCAATAGGTCTATCGCAATTCTGTCCGCACTTTTCCCACTATACCCTGCCCGTATTGCAGCTTGAGTGCCATTCAGGTCAATCAAATACTCCTTAACAAAGAACTCCTGTTTTTTGGTAAGTTTGTGCTTATTTTCTCCGGATTTGTGGCGCTTTTCTCCGAACCTTTGCTGTTTATCTGTAGATTTATTGCCCATAGTTTCAGCAAATACTCTGAAAGCTGCAAAAAGTCAAGAGTTTTCAATGGAGGGGGGTGGAGGCCCGAGCAGGGTAATCTAACCAAACCTGACAACGAGGTTATGCGGCTTGACACACCATCAGTTAGCCGTAAAAGCCCACCAGACAGCCCTCTTAATAAATAAATAACTATTTAGTAAATAATAATATAATAGGGGCTTTAATTTTATAATAGTGACTTCCTTAAAATCTTAAAATTTTCCTTTATGTCTTCAAGGTCTCTCATATGTCTTTTCTATTATTTTTTCCATTTTGTATAGGGCTGTGTCGGGGGAAATTTGGTAATATGGTTAGAACAGCCACTACAGCCCTTATACAAATTACTGGACATAACCGACAAGTAATCCTTGACTCCACCAATAAAGTATGATACATATTTATTAAAATAAATAACATAAGGAGATGTTATGGACTGTGAATGCTTGCGCTGTACATATCTGTGGACTTCAAGGGTGAGCCACCCGGCAGTTTGTCCCAGATGTAAAACCTTAAGGTGGGATGTGCCTAAAATTAATGTGCACCGAACCCGTGAGGAGATTTCCGTCCGCCACAATCAATTTTTAAGGATTGTTACGGAGAAAAAACTTACCATTAGAGATGTCGCGGGCCTCATCCAGAAGAGCATTCCTACTGTTGCAAATTACAGAGCGGGTATTTGCTGGATACCTGATTATGTAATTGAGGCTGTGAAAGACTCACCGCGATCCGCGAAAGCTCGCAAAAAAGAATTTGACGAGCTGTACCACATGTTTTATTTGTCGTGCCCGGAGGTGGCCCGTATTTTAGGTACTACAGCGGAAAAACTCCGTGAATACGTTGTGGGGGAGAGAGTGCCCAGTGAAGGTGCTCTGGATCACATGAAGGAGTGCCTTGCTGAATACCAGAAAGAGAAGGGGTGCGGAATATGAAATCTTACGGCACAAACAGCCAGGCAGCGTACAAGGACGAATGCCTGGAAAGAGCCGGCCGCGATCCGGTAGAAAAACACACCTGGAAGTTCTTAAAAAGCCTTGGACGCTGTTTTACAGAATATCGGTGCTTTGCGTGCGGAGCGACATGCAGTATTGACAGCGGGGATTGAGTGCCCTGCGGAGGAGGATGGGTATGAACGGACGGGACGGGATGAAACAGCGGGATATAAAGAAGTGCGCGAAGTGCGGCAAGGGTGTCATGCACACAGGTTTGCCTCTTTTCTGGCGTGTCACCATTGAGCGATTCGGCCTCAACCGCGATGCTATACATCGGCAGGCGGGGCTTGAAATGATGATAGGCGGTCAACTTGCCGCCGTCATGGGGCCGGATGAAGATATGGCAAGCCCTATCACTGAGCCGGTTAAACTCATCCTCTGTGAAGACTGCGCCATGATCGATTACCCTGTCGCGGCTTTTGCCGAACTGGAGGTGTGAAATGATCTACAACCTAACAGCCAGAGCCTACCTATTAATCCAAGACGGCGGCATGAGCCCGTGCGAAGCGATCATCTGGGTCTGCCGGCGGCTGGACAAGAACCTGCGGGCGTATTATTCCAGGGAGGTCTCCGGCCTCCTGGCGCTGGAGGGGATATGAAACAGGGATCAAAGGACCGGCGGAAAACCCCACGGGGCGGCCCGGACCGGCGGCAAGCGAACCGGAACCTATCGGACGGGGAACAATATTACCTCCTCATCACCAGGAGCGGCCGGCGCCACGACGACCCCTGGTACGACCGGGCGGGGTGCTGGCTTGAAAACACCTTCTCCCGCTTCGAGGACTGGGCCGAGGACAAGTACGGCACTCACATCAACATAGCCACCGGGCTCGGCTTCATCGTCGCCTGTGTGATGATTTTCGTTTACTGGAGGGCGGGAATATGAGAGAGCGACCGTTAAAGCGATGGCAGAGGATAATGATTTACCAGCCGGAACTCGGGACACTGTTTGCGGCGGCCACGGCATTGGCCGCGCTGATATTCTGCTTTGCGATTCCCGACAGGGTGCAACTTCAAGTACCGGATTTCAATATCTGTATCAACTGCCACTCCCCAGGGTATGTCCTGATCGGCGGCAAGCCGATGAGGGAGCCTGTGGGTTGCGGGGATTGTCATAAGAAACGGCGGTGAGTGGCTGGCAGGATCAGAAAAGCCCTGGATTGCTCCGGGGCTTTTTGTGTGAAGTCCCAACGGGGTTCGTTTCATTTCATCCCTCCGTCCGGGTGATGGTGATGGAGCGGGTCATACTGTTATCCCACCGAATAATACCGGATGTTCTCTACTCATTTCCGTTGGCGAGAACCCAAATTTATTTATTTCGTTAATCTCAACCCTGCCCTTAAACAGGAATGGTATCCCGGCCCGTTGCGCAGCATTACGAAGATCAATGGCCCACAGAGGGTCAAATGTCCGCTTGCCGGGTCCGTTCTCGGGGCCGCAAATCACCCACTTGAAAAGCAGTTTATGCCCCGTCTCGGATGGGATGAATCTGTCGAAAACTACCGGGCCTAGCATCGGTTCTACAAGAGCCCCTATCGTCCATCCCATTGCCGCCAGTTGCGCGGCATGAGTAGTGCGCTTCCACGCCGCATCCTGATTCTCCATCGTGACAAGTATTAGGACATTGGAAAGGTCAATATCCCCGTGGTTCCTTTGCAGGTGTAGCTTTATGTTGGACATGGCTTTAACCGCGTTTTCGGGTCGCTTCGTGATAACCAGATAATAATGCTGGTGGCAGAATCCCATTCGTTCAAAAGCTTTGTACTGAAATTCCCATGAGACGTTTTCGTGAAATAGGTCACTCCATATAGCAAAGACGCGGGGCTTGCGCTTACTGGAAGGTATTTGCAACCGCTCAGGATGCTGAATCACCATACCATTGAACCGGCCATCAGTGAGACAGATCGAATCGGGACGAAAGCGGTTTTCTATTCCTGCCAGCCAACAATGAGCGCACCCCGGAGAGACAGGCTTGCAACCCTCAACCAATGACCACGCATCAGTCCAGAACTTCCCCTTTGCCAGCATCTCAGGTGTCAGAATGTCTTTTATCATCTTCCCGCCCTTTCTTTGCGATATTTTTTCAGCCATTTAACCACATCATTTCGGATAAGCTCATACTCCCGCACTCAGGACACGGTATTTCTTTATAGTCGCGGTTCATCCCCTCACCCCTTGTACTCCGTAATCTCCACCTGTGCGCCGGGAGGTTAAAAGTATAATCTTTAAACTTCCCGCGCCACGCTGGATTCCAGCCAGTACGCCCGACCAATCCCCGCTTTCGCCAGATTCGGCACGTTCTCTTGAACGTCGATCGTCATCCCGACCAGCGCCGGCAACCCGGCATCGACCACCATCCTGAACAGCCCGTTGCGCCCCTGCTTGTCCAGAATATCCGCGCCGTCCACGATCACCGCTCCGGCTTTCTCCCGCACCGCCATGGCGACCTGAACCACAGCCCGCACCCGGAACTGCTCAGACATGCTGAGAAGATAATACGATGAACCTCCAAAAGTAAACGAAAAATCCGAGTCAATGGCGACCGTCGGCCAGCTGGCGACGTCCGAGTGGTGGCGCAACCGCTTATTAAACCCATCCAGCGCCAACGTCAGCACGTCCGCCCGGACGCCGCTGGGGGCGATATGGCCGAGGAGCGCCTGGTTGAGTTCGATGGAGGCTTGGAGTGCATCGGC
>Ga0137445_1000033_pt1 | contig 15004 bp, 16 predicted proteins | sample EasRivERMGT338_2_FD_104647 | JGI IMG/M metagenome (GOLD analysis project Ga0137445, IMG submission 104647) | Soil microbial communities from meander-bound floodplain in the East River, Colorado, USA - East River MetaG ERMGT338_2 | ecosystem: Environmental > Terrestrial > Soil > Floodplain ...
CGCGGCGAACTCACTCGGATGAACTCGTCGTGAATCTTGAGCGCCGTGGTGACATCGGCGAGCCGGAATGCCTCCGGGTCGTAATGCCACTCTTTCCGTTCAGTGAAAGTCACACCGTAACTATTCTAGCAGATGAAGAAACCGAACGCACTTGCGCAGCTTTTGGAAGAACTCCAGAACGAGGGCATACGCTCTGAGGCGGAGGTCACCAACAACTCCAAAGCCGTCATCTACCCGGATGACGCGGCGGCGGAGGCTGAAGATGGCATCGAACTGAACAGCGCTGAGTGCGTTCTGATCTTTGCCAACCGTGGCACTATCGAACGGTTTGTTGAAGCATTGGTAGACTCCCAGAGCGCGTCGCTGGCTTTGTTCGACATCAACCTGCCCGACGCCCTTGTGGAAGAACTCGAACGTAGTTTCGTCGCCGTGGATGAAGGGTAAAATGTTTACAAATGGCTGAGATCATTCAATCGCGGGAAGGCTACGCAACCATCGAGTACAAGCTCGTCATCGGCGGAAAGCGCACCCTCGATTTCGACCCGCTGCGGGTGACGTTCGTCGATGCGGAGATCAAGGACGACATTTACCTGATCGGCACCGGCCTGCATACCTTTCGCACCGCTGACCCGGTTTTCTTGGACGCGGTGAAGGACGCCATGAGCAACGCCAACCCGATCTTTGAATTCCGGCTCGGTTTTGGCAGTCCCACCAGCACTTTCTGGCTCCCGTGGCAACAACACATCATCGTCAATTATTTCGCCCGGTACGAGGGCATCGCTAACGCCGCAGGCCACCTGCTGGTGTTCAGGACAGCCAACAATCTGCTCCGCTACGAGCGCTCCAACAAGGTGGCGGCCCGCAAAGGCACCATTGGTGAGATCGTAAAAACGATTGCCGACGAAAATCGGATCGAGACGGTGATTGAACCCACCGACGGAAAGTTTCTACTCTGCCAGTGCTTTGTAGACGACACCCGGTTCATTCGTGAGCGCCTGCTGGCGCGGGCTATCAACACCAACGGGCGCGGTGGCTACTATTTTTTCATCCGCGACAACGTACTGCATTTTCACACCCCGGATTACCAGTCCAATGTGCGGCAGATGAATTACTACGATGTGTTTGGCACCGAACTGGCCGTCCACGATGTCAGCCAAGACCCGAAACTCTGGGACAGTGGTCTGTCGGGAATGCGCGTGATTGCCTACGACCCGTACACGGCACAAACGCAGGAGATCACCAGCACGCCGGACAAGGCGCTCCGGCTCTCCGACTACATCTATGAGTATGCAAATGTAAACAACGGCGAGTGGAACTTCCCCTATCACCTGTCGACCAACCCGCCGGTTGAAACCTCAGCCATCGCCCAGTTCAACTACCAACGCGCCCGCCAGCAGACTTTTCGCATCGAAGTTTGCCTCGACAAGACCATCGCCATCCGCCACGGCGACCTGCTCAACATTGGCATTGCCCAGCAAAACAACAACGCCAGCAGCCACAGCGGTTTTTATCTGGTAACCGCCACGCTCCACATCGTCAAAAAGCAAGCCGTCAACTCAATGTATACACTCGAACGCGGCGAATTCCGTGGCAGTGTGCAAAGCTTGTCCGCGCAGAACGTGCAAAACCAACTGGTGCCGGAAGCCAAGGCACCGGGAGAGTTCCCCAACATCCTCGAAATGCAGAGTTCCGAAGCGACCAAGGGTGCCGGAAAACAATCGTCCGCCAAAACCTTTACGGTCGTGACGGACGCAAATACCGGAACTCCGGTTTAAGTCAACGGGCCGGGGATGGTCTTCGCTTGGAACAACTGCGGCGGATAGAACGGATCGTCCTTCCCGAATCCAAGCTCATTCCAGCGGCGCTGCGCGTCGATCTGCATACGCAGGTTGCCGGTCGTGGTGCCAGTGCAATACACTTCGAGGAAATTTCGCTTTCCGCTGAGCAACTGTGTATTCTGGCCGCCGGGAACGAGGTAAACAGGCGTCGCCGTTAGGTTGTAACGAGTGCCGCTGACACTGCGGTCGTCTGTTTCGCGCAGGTGTACCGAGAAGTAGGTGTTGCCCACGTTCTCGAACGTCACCATCATCTGCGAGTACGACACGCCGGAGACAGGCGGTGGCCAGTCGTCCTGCGTATGCAACCGCGAGGTCACATACCCCGAAACGACGGGACAATGAACCAGCGTTTTGCGCGGGAGTGGTTGAACGTATTCACCGGGGTTCATAATTGTCTCAAATCAATTTGGGGACTTTTGAACGCTTTGAACGGTTACGCCTCGGCCTTTTCCTTCTCGTCGTCTTCTTCCTCGGCTTCGGCCTCACCCTTTTTCTCAGCGCCCTCGACTTCTTCGGCAGCGCCTTCGGCGTCGAGATCGGCGGGTGGTTCGTCGGGCATCGGGATGTCTCCCGCGCCACCCGCACCACCACCGCCGCCCTCACCGGGAATGCCGCCCTCCATGCCCTCTGGGCCGCCCTCACCGGGCATGGCTTCGACAGGGGCCACTGCGGCGGCAATCTGTTCCAAAGAGTTTTTCATGGAGCGCAGAAGGCTCAGCGCCGATTCGCCTTCTGTGTCGGCACCGATGGCACTGTCGCTCATGGGCGGCTCGCTGGGTTCCAGCGTCTCACCACCGATGTCGCTATCCAACCCCATATCGGCTGGCGGTGCCTCGGATTGCAGATGGCTGAATTCATCAGCCTCCATTTCCTCGACGAGTTTGATGGCTTCTTTGATGTTGCTCATAGATTCACCGTTCGTTTTAACTACACTCTCCAAAATTAAATCACGCAGAGGAACGCACAGGTGCGCTTCTTCGGGTCTGACCCAGCCTTTGTCACCCGGTTTCGGAGGATTGACCACTCGATTACCGATCACGCGTTTTGGTTTGGAGGTTGATGTTGTGGCTGGCGCTGCTGTAGGCATCGTGCGCCCACGTTGACCCGGAGGCACTGCCAGCGGCAGCGGTTCCGGTTTTACATTTTTCAGATCAGTGGTGGCCTTGGCCTTCTTATCATCTGGTTTGGACTTCGGCTCACTCACGCTGGCCGCTTGCGGGCCTTTGCGCACCGGCAATGGAGCCTGCGGCGGAGCCACAGGCACCTGACCGATGTTGCGCATCTCGCGCCGACGCCGAATCTCCGCTTCCTTTTCCTTGGCCGCCCGCATCTGGCCCTCAAAATCCGTCCAGCGTTTGGTCGCGTACTTCGTCAGCCGATCCAGTTTGTACGCGGTATCCGGCTCATCACCGGGGAAGGACGCCAGCAGCCCGTAAAGGAATTGCCGTGTCGCCAGAATATGTTTACAAAGACCGGGCTTGCCGTATGGGTTGGTTTTCCTCGGTGCCTTGTTCCACGCCTGATTGAGCGACTGTGATCCCACCACGCTGCTCTGGCGCTGCTTGTCGGCCCACGCCCAGCGATAGCGAAAATCCGGGCAGGTGCAGTCCACCAGACACTCCAGATGTTGCAGCGGTACGTTCTTCGGATTTTTATTCTTCGGCTTGAAGAACTTCACGTAGCCCCGGTGCCGCAATCCGGTCGTGCTGGGGTTGGCTTTGAAGTTGAAGATGTAGTAAACGACATCCTGATAGGTGTCGATCTCCAAGGGCGGCCCACGAACTGTAAACGAACGGTAGACCCGTTTCGGTTCGCTCATCCGAAACAGTTTGTCGAAGGTCAGACGCTCTTGCAGCCAGACAGGCATATCACGTCAGAGAACTTACATTTGCGGGCGGGTTGCCGGTTTCACGGGCCGGAGACGGCTCGTTGGGCTTCAAATTGAGCCGACGCTGACGCGGCTTCTGCTGCCCGGCAAACAGTGATTTAGCCATGCTCATCTGCTTCGGCTTTGGCGCACCCCCTGCGGGCGGTGCCGCTTGCGCGGGCTGGGCCGGTGCCTTGCTGCCCGCGTGCTGTTGAACCTCGGCGGCGGGAATGGTGGCGCTCGGCTGCTGCTTTTCCTGTTTCTTCACTCCGACAATCGGCAGCCAGTGCTCGCGGTCGCCGCGCAGGACGCGGAACGGAATCGGATACTGTGGATCGGCGATCTTCAGCACGAACTCCAGATGTTGCGGCGTCTTAATGCCGTACTTCCTCGGCTCCTTGTTGTCGTTCCGGGCGAACTTGCCGGTTTCAATGATCGTGTCGCCCGCCTGTAATCCCGCCTGTGCCGCCGGACTTTTAGGGTGAACCTCGCGAACGAGCACGCCCTCCTTGCTGTCAGCATCAAAAGTTACACCGATTTGCAGCGGCGCATTGAGCGGCACCATCTCGCTGCTGTAGCCCACGCCGGTCGGTGGGTCTTTGAACCCTTCTTCCTCTGGATCAATTTTGCCAAGCTGTTGCGTAGGCACCGACCGCTTTTCCTTCGCCTGCTCGGCCTTGGTCTGCTGTTCCTTCTCAAGCTCTCTGCTGCCGTACAGCACGTATTCCGCGCTCATCGCCTGTGGAGTACTGCGCGGTGTCTGCCGGTACTGAACCTTTTTGTGTTTTTCCAACCCTAAAAACATGGACGCTTCATCAGCGCCCTCCGGCGTTGTTTTAGCGGGCACGCGCCCAATGACTTCCACGTCGCCGGGGTTCTTTTTAATGAAAAAAGTGTACCCAGCCTGCGCCAGCGCATCGAGCATGGTGGCCGAATCTTTGACCTGCGGCGCAATCACCTTGAAGCGGCGTAGTTCAGCCAGCGCGGACTCAACGTCGTGCGAGGCATAACCGTCTGGCGGCAGACTAGGCCCGAAAACGTATACACCTGAGCGCTCCCCGGCTGACGGTTCAGCGTTGGGCTGGTCAGCTTCAAGAAGCAGGTTCACGATTGCGTGAGCGTTCATCGCCTTAAATACACGTTCTTAACCCCTGTGAAGCAGATCGTGCTTTCTCAAGGGAAAGTTGCGCTAGTTTACGATGCCGACTTTGAATGGCTCAACCAGTGGAAGTGGTGTACTAGAAAATGCCGGTTCAAAAACCGCACTGTTTGGTATGCCATGCGCACCAACTATAACGGAAAACGACAGCAGGAAACTGTTTACATGCACAGGGAGATCGCTGCGGCAATGGGTCTTGAACAAGTGGATCACCGTGACGGTGACGGCCTTAACAACTGCCGATGTAATCTTCGGGCTGCCACACGCCAGCAAAACATGCGAAACGGATTCAAACACGCTGGCTGTTCCAGCAGGTTCAAAGGCGTCTCCAACGATAGAGGAAGATGGAGAGCTTACATCAGGGTAGATAAAAAATTGCGTCATCTTGGGTCTTTCGGCACTGAGCAGGAAGCGGCTGACGCCTACCGCGAAGCTGCCGTTCAGTTCTTTGGAGCGTTCGCACGTATCAACTGATTTTTATTACTATGGTCGATCTCAAACTCAAATCTATCAAAATTAGAAGATGGATGAAATTCCAACAAGTTAACCTCGCCTTCCCTGACAAGGGTCTGGTGCTCGTGCAAGGCGTCAATACGGCTTCGGGCGGAGCGCTGCTGTCTGTGGGCAGCGGCAAGACCGGGGTCGGCGAAGCCATCAGTCGCACGCTGCTGGGTGTCACGGGCCGGTTCAACACGCTCAAGCAGTTCAGCACCGACAAAAACGGCAACACGTACGTCCGGTTGGAGGCAGAACTGTTCGGCAAAATGCTGGTAGTCGAATCCGGCTACAAGTGCAAGGAACTGAGCGCGACCGGCGAGGCACTGCGTTATCACTACGACAGCAAAACCGTCGAGCGGGGCACCATCCAGCAGACCCGCGATGAATTGAGCAACCTGCTGGGCGTCTCGCCGCTGCTGGCATCGTGGACGGCTTTCATCGACGGCGACAGCATCCGGTTCAACAAACTGGGTCAGGCCGATTCCGTGGAACTGGTCATGTCGAGCCTGCGCCAGCCGCCGTGGAGCCAGTATCACGAAGCCAGCAAGAAAGTACTTGGCGCTTTTCGCCGGGCGCTGACCCAGACCGAGACAACTCACCAGAACGCGGCGGCGACCGCCAAAAATACGGAAGCTCTCGTCGATCAAGCCAAACGGGAAGTGGCCACAGAGCGCACGCGCTACAACGAAGCCAAGCAGCAGAACGACGACCAGATCAAGCGGCTCAAAAAAGCTATCAACACGAAAAAACAGCAAGTCGAGGCCGCCAATCTGGAGATGGCGGACATCGCCAAAAAATTGAAGCTCATGGAAACCCAGCGGGCGGAGGCGGCGCACAAGCTGGAGATCAAACTCCATGAGGTCGAGGACGCGCTCCACGCGGCAGAAGAAGCCCGCAAGCCGTTCAATGACGCCAAGTTCAGAGCCGACCAGAAAGTCACCGAAGCCCGCGTAGCCCATAACAACTACGCCAGCGCGGCCAAGGAGTGCCCGACCTGTAAACGTCCGATGGGCAAGATCGACCAAACCTACCTGCAAGAGTTGGCCGATCACTGGCGCGATGTCAAAGCGGTCGCCGACAAGGCAGGTGTCGCCGCCACCACCGCCGAACAAAAGGTCGTCACCCTCAACACGCAGTACCGGGAAATCTCCCGGCAGCACCGGGAAGTTAGCGCCAAACAGGATGTGGATAACTTGGCCGACCGGCACGAGGAACTGGAAATCGCCGTCTCATCGGCGGGCGGTCAAATCCACGAATACGAACTGGAGATCGCCCAGTGCCAGCAGGGGCCGTCAGACGCCAGCCTGCGCACCGCAGAGGGTCGTCTAACCGACCGGCAGGAAGCGGTCGCCAAAGCACAGACCGCGCTGGATGAGGCCGCTTTCGCGCTGGCTGCCGATCAGGCGACCTTGAAGGTGCTGGAATACTGGAACCTCGCCTTCAGCCCCTACGGCATCCCCAACATGGTGCTGCGCGATGCCATCGCCCCGCTGAACAAGGAAGCCCGGCGCGTGAGCGCCGAGATGACCGGAGGCACCATCGAAGTGCGCTACAGCACCGTGCGTGAACTGGCCAGCGGCATGGAGAAGGCTCAACTGAACATTGAAGTTGACAACAAACTCGGCGACAAAGACCTCAGTGGCAGTTCCAAAGGCGAGGCCGGGCTGACCAATTTCATCATCGCCGAAACCCTGTCCGAAGTGGGACAGGTGTCACGTCGCGTCGGCTTCCGCTGGTACGACGAGATCGTGCCTCATCAAGACCCGAAGGTCTGTCACTCGATCTACAGCTACATGAAGGAGATCGCGGAGCGCTTGGGCATCCTCGTGTTTTTAGTCGACCACAACCCCGTGGCCGCCAACTACGCCGACCACGTGTTGATCGTCGAAAAGAAATCCGAATCAGGCGGGCCGGGTCAGGGCAATGTCGTAAGCAGCACGGTGCGCTGGCGCTAACTGGTGAGGTTCGACGGGTTCCGGGCAAACCCCTGATAGTTGGCTGCGTGAACCAGATCACGTGTGTTGTAAAACGTGTCCTTAACGTCATCAGCAAATGCCTGCCCGCTTTCCGCGATGGTCTGCGGAAATTGACTGGTCGTGAAGCCCTTGCCATCGACACCCGCATTGCCGTGACCGGGCCGGTGAATGAAGACGAACTCAAAATCGGCTGACGTTGGCAGGTTGAAGCTGTTGTTGGGGCCGCGCAGCCAAGGGCCGTTAAACTTTACCTTCACTTCCCGCACGTAGCCAACCGCTGAGATGCCGGGCATGTCATTGCCTGTCCACATTAGATGCAGCCAGCAGGTCACGGGATTGAAGATGCCGCCCTGCTTGCTGGCACTGGCACCACCGACTCCGTAAATCGTCTCCTGCGAAGCTGCCGCCTGCATCGCTGCGTCCGCAGGCTTTCCGCCGTTCGCGGGTGTTTGCGTTGTTGCCGCCAGCGGCGCGATCACGATACCTCTGGGAAATGAACTGATTGGCAGCACAAAGGAGTGAAGCCGGGCCGCAAGCTGGAGCAGGGTCAGCGCTCCCTTTTTGCAAAACTGCTGATCCATCGAGTGCAGCCGAAAACTGAGCGGAATCTCCATCGGCTTGGTGCCCTTGTACTGGTGGATGCCATCCGGCATCACGATGTTGTAGTTCACCAAGTAGTCGGCGCTGCGGGCCAGTTCGATCACATCCGGCATGGCCGGAAAGTCGATGCTGATAATGTTCCTGAAACCAGCGTTGTCGTCGATGGTCTTGAGTTGCGTCGTGGTGATCGACGACGGCAATGCCACCAGCCTGCCGCAAAGCAGCTTGTCATCGCGTCTGATGGTTTCGTCGGGCATAAATCACTTAGGGCAACGACCCCGGAACAAACCAGCGCAACGGATTGGTGTTCCACACGCGGCGTTTGGCGGCTTCATTCTTTTCTTCCTCAAGCCGCTCGCGCTCCTGCTGAAGACGATGGATCATGTGCTTCTCCATCTGTTTGTTTACATCGAGGGTCTTGTCACCGATGTCACGCAGTTCCTTGTCGACCTTCTGCTCCTTCTCACTGCGCTCAACCAACGGCGTAAACATGCCCCGCGTCACTCGCGCCTTGAGCACATCAGCATCAAAATCTATTCTAGCCTGCGCCAACTTCTGGCGTTTCTGTGCGGCTGAAATATCTTCCGTGAGGATGTCTTGAAGCTGTAGCGTGTACTGCTTCAGCAATACCGCCGTCGGATCATCGCTGTAACGAGCGGCGTTGTAAATTGACGCCTCACGCTGCGCGTGCAGTTTTTCCTGACCTGTCAGGATGATCTTTCGAGCCGCAGCGTTTTCATCGTTCAACCGCTTGATTTCGTTTACCATCTTGATGGAGAAAAAGGCAGGCACCGCCACCAAGGCCGCAATAATGGCCAAAAATCCCACCGCAGTCCCCAACAGCGCAATCAGCGGGCCGACCACCGACCGTCCCAGCATGAAGCCGACACCTTGGGCTGAAAAACGGCCAGCCCCGGCCAGAGCACTGGCCCCTTGTAGCGCAGCGTAACGCGTCATGACTGCCTGCGCGGCGACTGAAGCCATGACGGTCTGCCAAAGCGCTCGCGCCAAGTTCACCATACTGATAGTCAGTGCCACGGTGGCCACCAAAACACCAGCCCCAAGGATGTATACAACTTCCTTGAACTGCATGATCCACTGCACCGCGTCCGCCAGCCGGTTGGCCAGTGCGCCTACAACGAAGACGATGGGGTACATGGCACCCTGAAGCAGCCCCATGAGCGAATTAGCTAAACGTTGAATGCCAGAGTTGGTGGCGTTCAGTTGCTCCCGCCAGCGATCCTGAACGCTGATCTGCGCCATCTGCGTGTCGTTTGCCCGCTTGATGGCAATGAGCATCTGGTTCGCCTGATCCGTCGTAACATTGAAAATCTGGGCCAAGGCTTGCAGCCGCATCTGGCGCTCGAAACCCTGCGACTGGCCCACCAGCATTTCGCCGTACTGCGCGAAGCGATCCATGACGGATTGAACGCCCTGCGAGGTCGCCAAAAATTCCGGGCTGACACCCAAGGCACCGGCCCCGACGATCCCCTCCGGCGTCGTAAGCTGGGTCAACAACTGCTGAAACGCACCAGACTGCCCACCGACCTCCTTGAGCGCCGACTCGTAGCGACCGACTAAGCGCACAACCTCCGGCAGTGCGCCCGCCATGCCGGGGCGCAAGCGACCCAGCGCCGTGGCGATGTTCGTTGCCAGCCGGGCAGCTTCATCTCCAGCCAGCGCCGTGTCATCGACGATCTGGGCAATCGTGTGCGCCACGCCGGTAAACGATCCTTGAAGTTGCCGCTCGACGATACTGGCCAACTTGGCACTTTCACTGACCGACACGCCCAAGCCCTGCTCCATTTGAGCCACCAACTTTAGATTTGTCTCAAAAGTGTCCGACGTATCCATGCCGTAGTGAACGAGCGCGGCAGCGGATTTGGTGAGATCGTCAAAGCTGATGCCTAGCTGGGTCTGGGCAACCAGCGTGTCCATGATGAGCTTGTTTCGATGCTGCCATGACGCATTGGCTTCGATGAGGTTCTGGTTGAACTGCCGGGCGTTGAACCACATGGTGGCCGTGGCCGTGGCCATCATACCCATCAAACTCAACTGAATCCGGCCAACCGACTGTATTTCTTGCGCAAAAGTGACCTGCTTTTTGACTGCCTCAAGTTCTTTGTTTACAAACTCCAACCTCTGATTGGCAAGATGGCGCTCCTGCACCGACCCAGAATGGCGCTGGACTTCAAGCACGTTGCGCTCGCTGGTCAGCTTCATTTCCCGCTGCAACAGGTCGTAACTGCGCAAGTTTGATTTGGAAGTGGCCCCTTGAAGCGCTTGGTAATAGGTGGACTGCTCGATGATCTTCTGGACAGCGTTTTTGATGAGATCAAAACCAACCGCCGCCTTGAAGATGGTGCCGAAATTAAGCGACATGCCCTCCGACGATTTGTCGGCCCGCGCCATGTCATTCGCCATCTTGTGCGTCAGATCAGCGATGCGCTCGTATTCCGTTGAAGCCGCCATAAAAATTTAATGTTGACAGATGTCAGCGCTGTGTATACGTTTCCATATATGCTACATATTCTCATTACTGGCACGGCAAATTGGTTCGGCCTCGGCTGCGCCGCTGGCCTTGGGAGCGCTGTTGGCAAAGCCACGGGCCAAATACTGGGCAACGTCATTACCGGTGCCGACAGTAGACCTGCCCTGCCTCCCCTGCACAGCATACTTTGCCCACCTGCGCCCTCCACGCCAGCAGAACTTGAAGCGCAAGACGAACGACGGCGACAAAGATGTGAGTGCTGGAATAACATGACCGAAATGGAACGTGACCATTGGTTTCGCGTTGTCTCTCCGCTTCTCCCCAGTCCTAAAGACTGGGCGGATTACAGAGCACATGGTACAATTCCAAGTGGTGGGTATCATCGCTAGTCGGCCAGCAGCTTGTCCACGACCTGCTGCGGTGTAACCGAATCACCCAGCCCCTTCATCGCGTGGGGCACCTTTCCCACCTTGTCCATGCTGGGGAAAATCTTGCTCCCCGGCTTGCCGCCTGTGAGCTTCTTCTGGTTGGTCACGTCCTTAATCATGTCATAGCGCTTCGTGACCTTCTTGGCGGTGCCGCCGGGTTGATCCATCACGTCGCTGCTGTCCATCCGGGCATACGCCAGCCCTGCTTTGCCCAGACCCAGCTTGGGCGCGTCATCGCAGCCTTCCGTCAGGTGCTCGCGCTCAAACATCTGCCGCGCCGTCATGACGACGCCTTCCTCAGTTTTCTTCTGGGGCAGACCCTTGGTCTTGGTCGCGGCGAACTTGTGTAGCTCGCCTGCGCCTTTCATGGATTTGAACATCCGTTTTGAGGCTCCGCGCAGCTTGCTCTTGGGCAGTTCGCCTTTTTCCACGGCGTGGGCGATCCCAGCCGCCGACTGTTGTGCTTTGGAAACTGATGGCATAAAAGTTCGTCAGTTGACCGTCGTTTCCCTTTAACTACCGCCATGAAGCCCGCACTATGTGAGTCGGCGGAAACAGCCGAACTCCTGTTCGCCATCGAAGCCGCCCTCCACTTCGTTAAATCCCACGTCGGCACCAAACTATGCAGCAGCGCTGGCGGCCCCGCAGCTTTGGAGGCCATTTTGCGTAAATACGACTGGGACACCCAACGCTGGAAGTGGGTTCCCGGCCTAAAATAAGATAAAAATTTAATGTTGACAGCCAGCGCAGATAGTATACAGTGACAGTAGTTCTGAGGCATGAAGCCCCGGATAAAACGAGCAAAAACAAACAATATGACTAAAGCAAATCTGACCCTTCACTGCGGCGCGGCCAAAGTTGACCGCGATGTAATTCCAACCATTGCCACCCCGAAGCATACCGACACTTGGTATCCCATCCCCCACATGGACTTCATCACCCAAGTCGAATCCGCCCTGACCGCCGCCAACATGCGCGTGGTCGGGCAAGCCCATAGTCTGACCAAGGAAGGCAACCGTTACTTCGGCCTGTTCCAAGTCTCCAACTGCCAGAGCACCGGAGATGACTACTCCTACGTGCTCGGTATGCGGAACTCCCACGACAAGTCGTTCCCCGCCGGGCTGGTCGTCGGTTCCCAAGTCTTCATCTGTGACAACCTCGCCTTCTCCGGCGAAATCCGCATCGCCCGCAAGCACACCAAGTTCATCATGGACGACCTCCCGAAGCTGACCTCCAACGCCGTCGGGATGCTGGCCGAGAAGTGGACGCTCATGAGCGACCGCATCACCCGCTACAAGACGACCGAGATCACTGATCGCGACGCCCATGACTTCATCGTGCGCTCGCTCGACGTGGGGGCCACAACCTTGACGCAGGTTCCGGCCATCCTCAACGAGTGGCGCAAACCCCGGCACCCGGAATTTGCAGAAGCCAAGACCGCGTGGCGCTTGTTCAACGCCTACACAGAGATCGGCAAAGAAACGAGTCTGGCGATGCTCCCGAAGCGCACGATCTCGCTCCACGGCTTGATGGATGCGCAGGTGGGTTTCACCTACCGGTCGGAGAAAGACCTCACCGCAGGTACCACGGACGCGGAAGCTGCCGTAGCCAACAACTGAACTTCATGGCGAACTAGGTAATCGCTGGAAGGTTGGGGCTGGCTGCCGCAGGGCAACGGCCCCAACATATTTTTCCCAAAACGGATTGAGTTCTTAGCCTACGCTAGTATGGCTGATGAAACACCAAAGCCCAAGCCGACCAAGATCACACAGGTCGGCTACGGGATGACTGTAAACACCGGCAACTACGAAACCGTCAGGTTCGACCTGACGGCTCAAGTAGCCCCAGACGAAGACTGGCGCGACATTCTGGAATCTTTGAGGCGAAAGTCGCGCAAGCTCAAGGAGCGCATACAAAATGAAGGCGACTGACCAGATGGCGTTTCAACGCGATCACTCATTCTGGATACACTCACACGGCGGCAGCGGCGGCAAGTACCACGCCAAGGGAAAAGCCGGTGCCAGCAAATGCGGTCGCGCCCGGCTGCTGGCTGAGGATACAGGCACGCCGCTGAACAACGTGCCCGCTATCCTTCGTTGCAAAATCTGCTGGACTACGTGTTGTTGACGCTGCGTGGAGCACCGGCCACGTTCGGGCCGCTGTTGTTCACGTAGCTGATCGAACGGTCACCAGTGCGCAGTGCGCCAGCGGCGCTGAAACCAACGCGAAGCTCAGCCGCAGCCAGAGCGCCATCGCCTTTCAGGCCCGTGTCCCCTCCACTGCCAGCTTGCAACAAGTCTTGGTTGGATACGCGTCCGCAGCCCGCCGCGTTGGGGCCGTGGTCGTACCGTGCGTTCGGATTGTAATTCAGATCAGCCATATCATTTTCTCCGGTTTACGGTTCACCTTAACTACGAGGGCTGGTGCGCGTTCACACCATACTCCGGGCCGATACTTCCGACAACCGTGACTTCGACCGCTACGATCTGCGGCGAGAGCGTTGGGTAGGGCGCGGCCCCAATCGCGTGTGGCCCCATCGACGGAATCGACACGACCGGGTTGTTGGTGCCCTGACTCACGCTGGTCGCCGTAAAATTGTACAGATCACGGCCCAGCACTTCCTGCCGTCGCACCGTAGCCGGTTTGCGCTGCGCCAGTGCCCAAGGAATGGGTTCAGCCATGTACTAAATATCCAGTTCTTTCCCGTAACATGAAAACCGGCCTGTGTTTGTAAAATAAAACGTTGACCACGGCAAGCCAAACGTATACAATCGCTAGAATTTATGAAACTGAGCGCCATATTGATTTTGCTGGAAGGGGCGGTTTCTCCTGAAGATGTATTTGGCAAACTCAACGGCGAACCACTGGCAGCCATCTACCGGCGGCTGGCCAAGGCCACGCATCCTGACAAATTTACCGGAACCGACAAGCAGCAAGCCGAGGAAGCTTTCAAGACCTTGCAGACGTGGTACGAAAGGGCTGAAGCCAAGGTGGCTGCTGGAACTTACGGCGACCGGACGGCGACGGAGGATGCCGTGATTCTGACCAAATCAAACCGCTATACGATTGAGCGGCGGCTGGCCAGTGGCGATATTTCAGACGTTTTCGCCGCCGTCAACAAGAAGGGAGAGAATGTCATCGTAAAAGTAACACGCACACCCGCCAACAACGATTTGATGGCCAATGAAGCCAAGACCCTGACGTACTTCAGAACCGACGCTCCCAGCAAAAAGTTGAAGCTCATGGCACACATCCCTGAACTGCTGGACAGTTTTGAACTGCGCGACGCAAAAGTCAAAAAACGAGTCAACGTGCTGGCGGCGGTGGACGGGGGCTTTACGCTGGCACAAATCCACGACGCCTATCCTGCCGGAATTGATCTGCGGGATGCCGCTTGGATGTGGAACCGCCTGCTGGGAGCGCTGCTGGCCGCCCATCAATCCAACATCGTTCATGGCGCTGTGCTGCCTGAACATTTCCTCGTGTTTCCCAAGACGCACAACGGCATTTTGCTCGACTGGTCTTATGCCGTGAAGCCCGGCGTGTTCATCCGCGCTATCAGTCCCGGTCGGCGTGAATTTTACCCACCGGAAGTTTTTGCCAAAAAACCCGCGCAATTTGGCACCGATCTCTACATGGCCGCGATGTGCCTGTTACATCTGATCGGCGGCAAAACAGCGTTCCGCACGTTTCCCGGAACCATCCATGCTTCAGTGCGAGGACTGCTGCGCTCCTGCTGGCTGGGACAGGCCCATCGGCCACAGGATGTGTGGCAGCTATTTGAAGACTTTGGCGGACTTTTGAAAGCCCTGTACGGCCCCAAAAAGTTTCGCCATTTCGCGATGCCCGACCCGGCATCAACAACCAAGTAAAAACAAACAACCCTATGGGAAGCTCAAGTTATTCCGATGCGGTATACACTGCGCGATTAGCCGATCACGCAGCCAAAGGCACGTCCATGTTCACGCATGACGCTGACATCAAGGCAGGCAGAAGCGAAAACAAGGTTCACGAAAAGCTCGATCCCGCCCGCGCCAACACGGGCGGCAAGCTCGTTCGCGAAAGCGTTGACAGCCCAACCCATCCACTAAGCCGGGCCGTGGCCGTTTTGTTCGACGTGACCGGCTCCATGCACGCTGTCCCGAAC
>Ga0137445_1000034_pt1 | contig 14993 bp, 15 predicted proteins | sample EasRivERMGT338_2_FD_104647 | JGI IMG/M metagenome (GOLD analysis project Ga0137445, IMG submission 104647) | Soil microbial communities from meander-bound floodplain in the East River, Colorado, USA - East River MetaG ERMGT338_2 | ecosystem: Environmental > Terrestrial > Soil > Floodplain ...
ATGTTCGTGAAAGTGTTGAAATGCTTTATCAGAATGATTCTGATTATCTTTTTGACAGCACAAAATTTGAAAATGCATTTAACTTTCGACCGACAAGTTATGAAGAAGGAATAATCGCAACAGTTAATTCCATGAAGTAATCAGTACTATGCGAAACCTCAAATAAACTTTCCAGGAACAACATCCGGATCAATTCGTCTATATTTAAGTGATTATTTTTTTACACAAATCTAATGGTTATTTTAGAGCAAGGGAATTTCTAAATTCAGGAGATTCAACAATGTCATTCAGAGATCAGCAAAAATATCTTGATGAACTTAAAAAATATGAGAAACAGCTTACACGGCAGGAATCAGAAGATTATAAAAAATTTATTAAGCGTCAGAAAGATGATGAGGATTTTGATTCTGTCTCAATGAAGCGTTTGAAAGATTTATATGATAAGTACCACAAATCTGCAGATTTTTCAAAGTACGATAAATTCTTCAAAAAAAGCGGAGACTCACAATAATTCAATTTAACACTCACTTCTATCCTACCTGCCGGCAGACTTTAAAATTGCTTAAATAGGGCTTTGTGAGTAATTTTGTTTTTTGTTTTCAACTCAGAGGAAATAATGAATTTAAAGCTTCTTCATAGAATATTAGCAGCAGTTGTATTTTTTATTTCATTGTATGTTTACCTGGCAACTGTTCAGCCAACGGTTTCGTTTTGGGATTGCGGAGAATTTATAGCAGCCAGCTATTACCTGCAGGTTCCGCACCCGCCGGGAACACCATTTTTCCTCATTCTTGGAAATATCTTTTCAAAAATTCCTTTCGTTGAAAACATCGGGTTAAAAGTTAATCTGATCTCTGTCTTTTCAAGTGCATTTGCTGTTCTATTCTTATACCTTGTTGCCGTTAAGCTGATCAATATTTACAAAGGAAGGAAACCGGAAAATTTATCCGATGCAATTGTAACTTACCTTGCTGCTGCAATAGGGGCATTTTCTCTTTGCTTCAGTGATACATTCTGGTTTAATGGTGTAGAAGCCGAAGTTTATGCATTCAGTACATTTCTTGTTGCGATCATTACATATCTTATTCTTCGCTGGTACGAAAGGGCAGACGAAAAAGATAACGAAAAATATATTTTAGCAATTGCTTACCTGGTTGGTCTATCGACCGGTGTACACCTGATGAGCGTGCTGACTATTGTTCCGGTTGTAATGGTTATATTCTTCCGCAAGTATATTCAGGATGAAGCAGCACTTAAAAAAACAGGATATATTTTTCTTGCTCACTCAGGAATAATTTTACTGCTTGCGCTGATCTGGTGGGCAGGCGAAAAAACAACATCCCCTCCTGGTCCGGAAGTCTACCAGGATTTTGATACAAAGTTTAAGCTTATGATTCTTGGTATAAGCGCATTAATTATAGGAATCAACTGGCGTAAAATATTCACAAGAAATTCTTTTTATATGCCGTTAATAATCGGCGGAGTTGCTTTGTTTGCAACTTATCCTGGAATTGTAAAATTTCTTCCTGCTTTAATGACTGCAATTGCAGGTGAAGACACTTTACTCGAGATTATCTTGTTTATAATTATACTTGCCGTTATCGGTTATATGGTGCACTATTCTGTTAAAAAGAATAAGCCGACATTGCACCTGGTATTTATGTCAGCAGTTTTTGTTCTTGTCGGGTTTACAACTTTTTCCATGGTAATTATACGTGCTAACCAGGATCCTCCGATGAATGAAAACGAACCAAAAACATTTCCGCTGCTTGAGAACTATCTTAACCGTGAACAATACGGTGACTTTCCAACATTTAAAAGAAGATACGCTACCGAGCCGCATCAAATGGTAGTTTATAACAATTATTCAACCGACCTGGATTTCTTTTACAGGTACCAGATGAATCATATGATGACAAGATATTTTCTCTGGAATTATGCAGGACGGGAAGGATGGGTTCAGGATGACGGAGCAAACATTGCACCGTTTAATGATATCGGAAATTTAATTGGAAGAATTATTGCTGTGGATTTTGAAGGCAAGGCTGCCGACTCATTATTCGCAGTTCCGTTCCTCATCGGTCTGTTCGGAATTTATCATCACTTCCGGAAGGATTGGAAAATGGCTTCGGTGTTTGTAATTATGTTTATACTGATGGGACACCTTACAGCGTTTTACCAGAACCAGCAGGAACCACAGCCTCGCGAAAGAGATTATTTTTATGTCGGTGCATTTTTTGTTTTTTCTATCTGGATTGCAATAGGTGTGCGGGGACTTGTTGATCTTGCACTTGAAAAAATTAAAAACAAATCCACTGCAAATGCTGTTGTTGTCGGCGTACTTATTTTCTCATTTATTCTTGTTCCTGTCAGAATGCTGCAGGCAAATTATTTCACTCACGACCGTTCAAGAAACTGGGTAGCCTGGGATTATTCTTATAATATTTTACAAAGTGCAGCTCCCAATGCAATCTTGTTTACAAATGGCGACAACGACACATTTCCTCTCTGGTATTTACAGGATGTTGAAAGCATAAGGCGGGATGTTAAAGTTGTAAATCTTAGTCTGCTCAATACCGAATGGTATATAAGACAGCTGAAGAATAATGATCCGTATGGAGTGGGTACTGTCAGAATCAGATTTTCGGAGACACAAATTTATCAGCTGAGACCCGTTGAATGGGAATCCAGGAACATCACTATACCGGTTCCTAAGTCAAAAGATGAAAACCAGTTTTCCGATATTGTTCAAAAATATGGAATCAAAGATAGCTCTGTTGTCAGAACAGGAAGTATGACCTGGAAGATGGATAACTCACTAACATTTGGTCAGGTTAAAGCTGTTCGGGTACAGGATCTTATGGTTAAAGAAATCGTTGAAGCCAACAATTGGGAACGACCAATTTATTTTGCGGTGACGTGTTCGGATGACAGCAAAATCGGTCTCCAGGATTATTTGAAAATGGAAGGAATGGCTTTCCGGCTTGTCCCGGAAAAAAGATCACCCGGTAAAGAATTTTTAAACGAAGAAGTTATGAGACAGCAGTTGACTGAAAATCCGGGCTTCAGCATAGATTACCTGCCGGGATTTAAATTCAGAGGACTAAGTGATTCAACAATATTCTTTGATAATAATCATTTGAGAATGGTACAAAATTATAGAAATGCTTTTATGAGATTAGCTGTTCATTATCGCAGTACGAATAGAAATGATATGCTCGTCCATATTCTTGATGAAATGAACGCAAAGCTGCCTTATGATATTATCGGAATTGATAACGGTTTGTTATTTGAAATCGGAAACCTATACCGTACTTCCGGCAAAGAAGACAAATATAAGGAAATTGCATCTTTTGTAGAGCAAAGGGCATTAGCTGACCTTGAAAAAAATCCGGAAGATGTCAGTTCATATTACAACCCTTACAGGATATTAATTGAAACTTATGAAAATCTTCAGAGCTATGATAAACTTGTGATGATCTGGGAAAAGCTTGAACAAATGTATCCCAATGATCCAACTGTGAAAGCCAGCATTCAAAAATACAAACAGCTTCTTGAACAGAAAGACACTGTTATAAATTAATTTTTTTCACCAGATAATATTCTTCCTTAAAAAGTCCGGCAGAAGCCGGACTTATTTTTTTGTAAATTTCAGATATGAAAATTTTAATCTTAGCCCTTTCCGGGATAGGCGATGCGTTGATGTTTACCCCTGCCTTAAAGCTGCTAAAAACAAAATTACCTGATGCACAAGTCGATGCACTTGTAATGTATGAAGGTGCCGGGGAAATTCTTTCATCAAATACTAACATTAACCGTGTCTATGATTTTAATTTCCTTAAGAAAGGAAAAATGGAATCGTTAAAATATGTTTTAAGCTTTCGCGGCAAATATGATGTTACAATTAATGTCTATCCATCTAACAGGAGAGAATACAACCTGATTAGTTTTTTGATAGGCGCATCACGAAGGGCGGGAGTTAAGTATAAACGAAAAAATATTTCAAGTTTTGGATTCCTGAATAATATAATTGCTGGTGAAGATGATTCGACACATAATGTTCAGACAAATATTAAACTTTGTGAGGCCCTGCTCGGTCATAAGTTCGATGATGAGCCTGCACTTGAACTATACTTGAACCAATCCGATCTTGATCTTGCAGACAAATTTTTTAAAGAGAAGAATATAAAATCAGAAGATTTGGTTATAGGATTTCATCCCGGGTGTGCAACTCTGAAAAATCATATTAAAAGAAGATGGGAACCTGAAAAATTTGCTGAGCTTGCCAAACGATTAGTAAAAACAGATAACTCAAAAATATTTTTATTCGGCGGACCGGACGAACAGGAGTTGAAAAAAAACATTTCAGCGCAAATTAATTCTGAAAATGTTTTTATTATAGACACGCAGACTATTATGCATAGCTCAGCAATAATGAAAAGATGCAATTTGTTTATTACAAACGATTCGAGCCAGATGCACATCGCATCAGCATTGAAGCTGAAAGTTGCTGCGATAATTGGTCCAACTAACCCGGCTTACATTCAGCCATGGAAAACCAATCATAAAGTTGTTTCACTTAACCTTGAATGTTCCCCGTGTTTCTTTTACTCACCCAAACCATTAATTTGCAGCAGGACGGATGTGAAATTTAAATGCATTAAAGAACTAACAGTTGATATGGTTTACGAACAGGCTAAAATTTTATTATCATAAAAATTAAGGGGAAAATAAAATGACATCAAAAACATTGGTTGAAGATTTTTTGAGCGAACAAAAAATTGCTGTTGTCGGTATATCACGCAGCAAAAATAAATTTGGCAATGCAATTTACCGTGAACTAAAAAAGAAAGGCTACACTTTATTTCCGGTCAATCCCAATATGGATGAGTTTGAAGGAGATAAATGTTTTTCATCCCTTTCATCTGTACCGGAACAAGTAGATGCTTTAATCATCAACATTCCACCGAAAAACACAAAAGCAATTGTTGAAGAAGCTAAGAATGTTGGGATTAAAAAAATCTGGATGCAGCAGGGTTCCGAATCAGAGGAAGCCATAAAATTCTGTAATGAAAATAATATCGAAGTGGTAACCGGCGAATGTATTTTGATGTTTGCAGAGCCGGCAGCTTTTTTTCACCGGGCACACAGATGGGTTAACAAAATCACAGGGAGGCTGCCTGCATAAAAATGCCATCAGTAAAGCTTAATTCATCACGGGATAAAATTATTAAAAACAGACATCCATGGATTTTTTCCCGTGCGATTGATTCTGTTTCCGGAAATCCTGTCAACGGTGAAACGATTGAGGTACTTACTTCAAAAGGTGAATTTGCATGCAGGGGAAGCTACTCACCAATGTCCCAGATAAGGGTTCGTGTTCTGTCTTTTAATCACGAAGAAGAAATAAATTCCGATTTTCTGCAGAAAAGAATTTTTAAGTCAATAAATCAAAGAGACCAAATAATTGATTTAAAAAATACTAATGCATACAGGTTGATTAATGCGGAGAGCGATGGTCTTCCGGGAGTTATTGTTGATAAATACAACGAGTATCTTGTCTGCCAGTTTTTATCTGCCGGTGCTGAATATCTGAAAAAAGATATTGTTGACATTTTAAAAGCCGAACTGAAACCGAAAGGAATTTATGAAAGGTCAGATGTTGATGTTCGCGAAAAAGAAAATCTTAAACCTGCAAAAGGATTGTTGTCCGGTGAAGATCCAGACGATCTGATTGAAATAAAAGAGAATGGAATTAAATTTTTTGTCGATGTAAAACACGGACACAAAACCGGATTTTATCTTGATCAGAGTGATAACAGAAAACTGTTTCAGGATTTTGCTAAGGATAAAACCGTTTTAAATTGTTTCTCTTACACCGGCGGCTTTTCTGTTTACGCGTTAAAAGCCGGAGCTAAAAAAGTAATCAATATAGAATCATCCATCCCTGCGAATTCGCTTGCGATGAAAAACTTTCATTTGAATAACCTGGATGAAAACCTGGTTGAGAACTTTACTGAGGATGTATTTAAAGTTTTAAGAAAATTCAGGGATGAGGAAAAAACTTTTGATGTAATAATACTCGATCCGCCAAAGTTTGCTGAGTCAGTCTCACAAGTAACGAAAGCAAGCAGGGCATACAAGGATATTAATCTTCTTGCGATGAAGGTACTTAATCCGGGAGGGATATTATTTACTTTTTCCTGTTCGGGTCATATCACGCCGGATCTTTTTCAGAAGATTGTTGCCGGGGCAGCAATTGATTCAGGACGGGATGTAAAAATCATAAAACATCTTTCTCAATCTTCCGATCACCCGGTCCTATTAAATTTTCCTGAAGGACATTATTTGAAAGGATTGGTTTGTTATGTTAATTAAAATTGTTCCATTATTTAATTGTTACTTTACTCAAGTTGACCGTGTTAAATATAGAAATTAAAGTTTTGCCACCAATTACACTAATTTTGCACGAATTATCAGGACGAAGATTAAAGAAATATTAGTGGCTATTCGTGAAATTCGTGGCGTGGCTTGCAGGTCTGCTTAATACCATCAACTTGAGTTACTTTAATTATTTAACAATAAGACAATGAAGCCAAAAAAGTTTTTAAAAGCCCTTATTAATTTATTAGTAATTTTATTTCATTAATATTTCTGATTTTACAAAATTATGGACATCTGGTTACTTGGTATTTTCGTATTCATTGCACGCATTATAGATGTATCTGTTGGTACATTAAGAACCATAAGCATTGTTCAGGGCAGAACAAAACTATCATTCTTCCTGGCATTTATTGAAACAAGTGTTTGGCTGCTCGTACTCAGTGCAGTTCTGCCGAAAGTGATGGAAACTCCTTTGCTGGGATTGTTTTATGCATTTGGTTTTGCCACAGGAAACGTAGTCGGAATTCTTGTTGAGAAAAGATTGGCGATGGGATATACAAATTTCAGAATTATTACCAGCAGGAATGTAAAAGAAATCACCAGCGTATTAAGAGAGAAGGGATTTGCTGTTACAACTTTTGAAGGACAGGGAAAAGATGGGGTTGTTACCGAGATTTATGTTGCATCGGAAAGAAAAGATCTGTCAGCACTCATCAAACTTGTTAAGGCAATTGAACCGGATGCATTTTATATAGCAGAGCAGGCGGGAATTGTAAGCAAAATAAGAAGACCGACGATGATTCCGGCAACCGGCTGGAGAGGAATTCAAAAGAAAAAATAAAATGTACTGATCGTATAAATCCTGCTTCTAAATTCATTTTCAATAAATATTAGTATCATCTTCAGAAAACCTGCGTGATTCAGTATGGAGATAATTATATACTGCCGGAAAGCGATAAAAAATCATCTTTTAACTCATTTATGTAATGATTTTTCATTTTTTTTGAAACGATTCAATTACTAATTTAGCCCCGTTAATTTTCGGTTCAGCTGAAGATATTAACTGATGTGAATTTTTTAATAATATTAACATCACAATAACCCAATCAATAATAGAGGAAACATATGATAAAAAACATTCTTCTTACTGCAGTGTTTATTCTTGCAGTAATCACTTTTTTCGGATGTGAAGGGAAAAAGGGAGAAACAGACGAAACAGGTGAAGATGTTACCAGTGAGATGACTTCTGGTGATGAGACTGAAGTCGAAGCAAACACTATCCAGGATTTGAAGGGCACCTGGACCGGAACTTTTGACGGAAGGGCAACAACTCTCAAAATATCCGAACAGACAGACAGCAGCTTTTCCGGTATTATCACAATCAATTACCGCCAGGTGATCAACCAGGAAGTTAAAGGATCTTTTAGTCCGGCCTCGATGGTGATGATGATGACTGATCAACTTCACAGCCGTTACATGGGCAAGTACAATGGAAAACTATCTGAAAACTCTGATAATTTTTCCGGTACTTTTACAATGAATGCTGACGACTCAAAATTTTCATTCAACTTAAAGAAACAATAAAGGAAGGCACATATGAAAAAATTAATCTTCTTGCTATTTGTAGCAATAACAACTTTAGTAATCGTCTCCTGCGATTCGAGTGATGATCCGGTAACTCCGACGCCGACAGGCAATTTATATGTTACATCAACTCCTTCCGGCGCTCAAATTTGGGTGGGTGGAACCAATACTGGTAAAGTCACTCCTGATACTGTTAAAAGTCTTGACGAAGGAGTTTATTCTGTAACACTGAAGTTAACGGATTATAATGATACCACTTTTTCGATTAGCGTAACCGAAAACCAGACAAGTGTGGTTGGTCCCATTGTACTTGTATCAAATATCAATACTAGCTTCTTCGGGGGTATACCAATAAGAATTTATGAATCATTTGGAACCTCGGCATCACAACCGAGTGGAATTGATTTATCAACCGGTACGGCTTATGGAATTTCTTCTCCGAGCTCTGGTCTTGTAGATATTTATTATTACAGCAATGCTTCAGGTACATCATTTCTTGTTCAGAGTGCTCATCTTCATGGGACACTTGTTCGTAGAACAGATTTCTATGTTGGTTCGAATCCCAATATCTATGATGGAGTTGATTCCCCGTTAAGAGGCGTTGGTTCATGGGCTACTGGTATTGATGATACAACAACCACCTATGTTTTTCTTTATGATCATGACGGAAATTATTCAAAGCTCAGAATAGTTGCTATGGGCGGCGGTACGCCAGGCAACCCTGCCTGGCTTGATGTACAGTGGTACTATAATAATACAATTTTGGATAATCGCTTTCAATAAAATTTAAAGTTTTTTACTTTAATGATAACCCCCGTCTGATTATGGCGGGGGTTTTTTATTTTAACTCAGGATGATAAGACATTTATTGTTTTTATAGTAAAATAAAAAAGGACGGAATTGTTCCGCCCTCTAATTTTAAAATTATATTAAAATTCTAAATGGAAATTAATCTAAATCCTTCATCTCACCGCCATGATCGCCAACGAGCAGCCACTTGTCACCCTTTTTCATTAAAATATCTGTCCAGCGTCCTCTTTCAGTTGAAGATTTACCTTCGGAATTTTCATTAACCTGTGTATAATAATAATGAACGTACGCGAAGTTTCCGTTAACCCAAATGCTTGCAGGTGTTAAATTGTAATATTGAGTTTTACCTTTTTTGAACCAGTAGTTCATTGATTTAACCACATGGCTTTTAGGTCCCGGCGATTCATTCAGATAATTCCAGCCGAAATATGAATCATCAAAGTAAGTTAGAAAACCTGACGGATCATCTGACATTCCAGCCTGCCAGTATGTTTCGACTCCTGACCAGACTGCTTTCTGCTCATCGCTCCATTGCTGTGAGAACGCAAATCCGTTTAACATAACAAAGAAAAAGAGAATTGAAACTCCAAATGAGTTTTTCACTAGTGCCTCCTTAAAATAAAATGATATTAATAATGATGTGTTTTAGGTCGCGGTAAATATTGTTAAAGGTTAAGTGATTGACAAGCGGTAAGCAGGAATTATTTTAAATGATAAGAGAAACAATTAACTCAGTAATTAATTTATTTCACCACTAACATCTTCCTTGTCTCTGAAAAATTGTCTGTCATCAAACGGTAAAAATAAATTCCACTTGTAAGTTCAGCAGCATCAAACTCAATCTCATAACTTCCAGCCGGCATTTCTTCATTAACAAGGGTTGCAACTTCTCTTCCGAGAATGTCATAAACTTTAAGCATAGCCCTCACCCGTCCTTCGGACACCCTCTCCCCAAGGGAGAGGGATTGGGTGAGGGTGAATTTGATTTTCGTTGTTGAGTTAAACGGATTGGGAAAGTTCTGGAATAACTTAAACTCCTGCGGTAAATTGGTTTGTTCTTCCAAAGCAGATATTACTCCGGAAGTGTCCCTTTGCCATAAACCACTACTTGTTGCGGCGATAATTTTATCTTCATAAACAATCAGCTTTTCGATGTTGCTCAAAAACGGAAGTCCCTGACCGAAATCTTCCCAACTCAGTCCCTCGTCTTCTGAAATAAAAATTCCCGAACCGCCGAAGTGTAATGATGTAACCAGTTTTCCGTTCACTCTGATTATGGAAGTATTGTAAGGATCGGTAGATAATCCTTCGCTGCGTTGTTCCCAATTGTTTCCATTATCGGTTGAAAGCCAGATACCGTGTATAGTTCCCATCCATAAATTCGGAAACTCTGATAAAAATGAAATTGAGGGAAAGTTCATTCCGGTTAACACTTCCCATGTTAAACCATTGTCAGAAGATTTATATCCGTTTGGTGTGTTAATGCTTTCCCTTGCTGCAAATAAAATTCCATTATGGTTGGTAAAATTTTTAGCAAGCACGTGTGTTGAAGAAACATTAGTAACCGTCCAGCTCTCAGCTCCATTTTCAGACCGGTAGATTCCGTTGAAAGCACCTGTGAACAAAACGCCTTCGAATTCAAATATTGATTCACAAAATTCTTTTAATGCACCCGGACCGATTGTTATTCCATCACTCTTTTTAATCCATTCAGCTCCGCCGTTTGTTGATTTGTAAATTCCATCAACGGTTGCAGCGTATAAATCACTGTTGAATTTAATAACTTCTGAAACCTGCCGGGATTCAGTATTGTTAAGTCCGCTATTGATTTGCTGCCAGGAGGTTGTTCCGTCTGAAGATATATAAATCCCGGTATTGCTGTGAGAGGCATAAAGTGTATCATTTACGTTTACAATGTTCCGAAAAAATCCTGCCGGTGAAGACGGAATCTGAATCCATTGTGCGGAAGTTTCAATCAAAATTCCGCGAGCAGCGCAGGCAATGATAATTATTTTTAAACTACTCACGGGCTTATTTTAACAAAATCATCTTTTTTGTTTCTGAATAATTACCGGCATTAATCCTGTAATAATAAATTCCACTTGTCAAATCCGATGCATCAAATTCAACTTCGTAATAACCTGCATGTTTTTCCTCATTAATTAAAACAGCCACTTCACTTCCGAGAACGTTAAAGACTTTTAATGAAACAAATTCCGAAGTGGAAATACGAAATCCGATATTCGTTGCCGGGTTAAATGGATTAGGATAGTTTTGATTTAACTCAAAGTTGTCAGCAATCGTCTCATCACCCGGAACACTTACCGGGTTTTGAACATGTACAACCCCGGACATTCCATTACCACCTGGTCCGCCATGAGGCTCGCAATAATATGGGTTATTTCCTGCCGAAGTAAAAACGTGATTATAAGTCCATGGAGCAGGCGCAGGAGAACCGCTTGTAAAACTATTATCATCTGCAAGAACATTATGCGTTCCCTGAACGTTAGACCATCTGACGGTATCTCCGACAGTGACAGTTATATCATCAGGTGAAAACGTAATACCCGAAAGTGTAATAACGTGCACAGTCTGTGAAAAACCTATACTGCTAAAAATAAATAGGATTAATAAAACTGTTATGAAAGCATTCTTTTTCATTTTACTCCATTGATTGTTATTGAATTATAATTTGGATGTTTAGTTGAATTTTAAAATGCAGGCTATACTGAATTAATATGAATATGAAATAATAATTTAATTGGCATTTCAGTAAAGGTTTCAAAATTAAGGATACTGTATCTTAAAATAGTTTTAAGAGTACATAAGAAGCAAGCCCTCATATTAGGATGAGAATCCCGGATTTTATGGAATGATTTACAGGAGGTGAATGTGTATTGATTGGTTTTAATATTTCTGATTAAATTTGTTTGGAAAATTAATTACTTTGTTTTGACAATATGATAACCATAGTTAATTACGAAAACTCAAACTCACAGGAAGTTGCGGAATTTTTAAAGCAACTTACTGAAGATTATATAATAGCTGATAACGAAATAGATATCTGCCGGGCTGATAAAATTATCTTTCCGGGCAAAGGCGATGCCGTATCTGCTATGAAGAAATTACACCTGCTGAATCTTTTTACTGTTCTTAGGATTATTAAAAAACCAATGATGGGGATTGGTCTCGGTATGCAGTTAATGGCTGATTATTCAATGGAAGGAAATATTTCCTGTCTCGGAATATTTCCGGGGACAGCAGTTAAATTTGAAAACGGAGCCGCTGAGACCATAAATGAAGGAATGCATCCGGTTAAACTGTATAAAGAAAGTGTTTTATTTTCCGGTATTGAACCGGATGCAACTTTTTATTTTAATCACTCATACTTTTTACCGCTGAGTCAGCTCACAACTTCCACTTCAAAAAATAAAACCGAGTTTACTTCTTCAATTGAAAAGAACAGTTCGTTCGGAGTTCAATTTCATCCTGAAAGGTCCGGTGAAGCGGGATTAAAGCTTTTAAAAAATTTTATTGAATTGTAATCTAATCGGAATATTTTTTCAGCAGACCTTCAAACAGCAAATCGACAGCATTAAATTCAGAAGAAGATTTGAATACCGGCTGAAGCGGATATTCTTGCAACAAGTCTCTCTGTGTTATGCAAGTCTATCCTTTAATCTGTATCCTTAATTGGAATGTATTTTTACTGTTAATAAATTAGATATAGTGTTGTGCAAAATCAATCAAATTAAAACCAAACCAAAAATAAGGGAATAAAATGAATTCGGTTTTTGAATCAGAAATAACCATCAGACCTGACGATATAGATTTAAATAATCATGTTCACAATGCAAAGTTTATCGATTTTATACAGGCAGCCAGGTATCAGCAGATGAAGTTGAACTACAAAATGCCTATGGACGATTTTCTTAAGCTTGGATATAACTGGGTCGCAAGCACTGTTCACATTGAATATAAACGTCCATTGCTGCTTAATGACCGGATTGTTGTTCGCACTCAGCTTGATTCAATTAATGGAGCGCAGTGCAAAGTAAATTTCCGGATAGTCAAAAAAGAAAATGAAAAAATCGCATCTGAAGGATATTTTATCTATACGATGATTTCAATAAAGTCCGGGAAACCGGTAAGAATCAGTGAAGATATTATTAAAAAATATTCTATATGATTTTATAATAAAAATAAATTACTAATAAATAACACAGGAGATTAATTTCTATGATGGAATTTCTGGATCAGACATATTTTGGTAACACACTGTTAGATTATATCATAGCACTCGGATCATTTATAGGGGGAACGATTATTCTTTTTATAATTAATAAAGTATTTCTCAGCAGACTTAGGAAATGGGCTGCGACAACGGATACAAAGATAGATGATTTCCTGTTCCGTGGATTGGAGAAATCGGTAATTCCGGTTTTATATATTCTTACATTCTACTTATCAGTAAAAACACTTACACTTCATCCTAAAGCGGAAAGAGCAATCGATGTTGTTTCCGTTATTCTTGTCACATTCTTCATAATAAAACTGATCACTTCAACATTCAGGTTTGGATTAGCTGCTTTTATAAAAAGGAAAGCTTCAGCAGAAGCAGATGCAGAAAGAAGACTTAAGCAGCTGCGCGGACTAATTGCAATTATAAGCTTTGTGATCTGGATTATTGGATTCGTTTTCCTGCTGGATAATCTTGGTTTCCAAATCACCGCAGTAATTGCCGGACTTGGTATTGGCGGTATTGCTATTGCACTTGCTGCCCAGGCAGTACTTGGCGATCTGTTCAGCTACTTTGTAATTTTCTTTGACAGACCATTTGAGATTGGCGACTTTATAAAAACCGGGGAGTTCCAGGGAAATATCGAGCACATAGGAATTAAAACAACACGCGTCAGAAGCCTGAGCGGTGAGCAGCTTATCTTTGCAAATTCAGATTTAACCAATTCAAGGATTAAGAATTTTAAAAGAATGGATAGAAGAAGAAATTTATTTAAGTTAGGAGTAACATATCAGACACCTGCAGAAAAGCTTGAGGAAATAGTAGAAGTTGTAAAAAAAATTATTATAGATCAACCTGATGTTACGTACGACCGCGGTCACTTTTCCAGCTTCGGTGCCTCCAGTCTTGATTTTGAATTTGTTTACTTTGTTTTGAGCTCTGATTATACAGACTACATGGATATTCAGCAGGATATTAATCTCAAAATTTATCGTGAATTTGAAAAGAGAGGAATTGAGTTTGCTTACCCGACCCAGACTTTGTTTGTAAGCAAAGAAGATTCTTCCAAAGCTGCTTAATTTTTTACCCGTGCTGTGTCTGATGTATGACAGCGATTTTATAAGAAAGAAATTGTTTTGACCAGACGGAACCTATGTCGTCCCTAACGGGACTTGATTTTTTGGGCTTTACAATTGGCTATAGATATTCTGTCCCTACGGGACAATTAATTATAAAAACGTTTTTACAACATTCTCATTCTTACATTACGTATTGTTGTCCCGGAGGGACAATATATTTTCAGATAAAAATTTAAAAGCGAATTTGAGTCCCGAATGGGACGATATAGAAAAACTAAACTATAATAAAATATCACTAACAAAGAGAATTACACTATGGGAAAACTCGCACAAATAAAAACAAAAGAAACCGGCTCAAGTGTCGAGGACTTTATCAATTCCGTAAAAGATGAGGGACAGAGCAAAGACAGCTTCATCATACTTAAGATGATGCAGAGGGCTTCAGAGGAAAAACCCAAAATGTGGGGCAGCTCGATGATCGGTTTTGGAAATAAAATCTATAAAAGCCCTGCTACCGGAAGAGAAGTTGAATGGTTCAAGATAGGATTCTCTCCGAGGAAGGCGAACATTTCATTACATCTTGTCCTTGATATTAAGAAGCACGCCGCTGAACTGAAAAAACTTGGCAAGCATAAAACAGGTGTTGGCTGCCTGTATATTAAAAAACTGGATGATGTTGATTTAAAGGTTTTAGAAAAACTAATTAATACCGCTGCGATGGTGAAATAATTGTTCGGTCTATGTCGTCCCTGACGGGACTTTCTTTAATTTATTTTTACATTACAGCTAGAAATATATTGTCCCTATGGGACAATATATTTACACGGCGTATTCTTAGTGCTCTCAAATTCTCCAGAACATTTGGTCCCGTTAGGGACAAAATATTGATAGAAAAA
>Ga0137445_1000035_pt1 | contig 14559 bp, 10 predicted proteins | sample EasRivERMGT338_2_FD_104647 | JGI IMG/M metagenome (GOLD analysis project Ga0137445, IMG submission 104647) | Soil microbial communities from meander-bound floodplain in the East River, Colorado, USA - East River MetaG ERMGT338_2 | ecosystem: Environmental > Terrestrial > Soil > Floodplain ...
TGCACAGTTCCAGCCTTTTGCTGGTGTATATCAAACCTACATGCTTCCTAACAGCAATCCTGATATTAATGTAAGACTTGATGAACTTCTTCAAACAATTAAAGCAGTTTATGCTTCTACATATCATATAAAAGCAAAAGACTATATGAAAGCAACCGCTTATCGTCTTGAAGAAGAAAAGATGGCGGTGATTATTCAGAAGATGGTCGGGAAAATAAATGAGAACAGGTTTTATCCTGATTTTTCCGGAGTTGCAAAGTCTTACAATTTTTATCCGCTTCCTCCCCAAAAACAAAATGACGGTATTGTATCCGTGGCTCTGGGTTTGGGAAAGATGGTTGTTGAAGGAGGCAACACTGTCCGCTTCTGTCCGAAATATCCTGATGATCTTATACAATTTTATTCCGTTGCAGAATCACTTGAAAGCAGCCAGCGTGATTTTTTTGCTCTTCAGCTTGATGAAAAAACTGATTTCGGAAATATCACTTATGACAAGCTTGTTAAACGCTTCGGATTGGATGTTGCTGAGAAAGATGGATCACTGAATTATGCCGGCTCAACTTATGTCGCAGACAATGATGCAATTTATGATGGGCTGAGCAGGAAAGGATTAAGAGTTGTCACTTTTGGTCCGATCCTGAAAAACAAAATTTTTCCATTGTCAAATATTCTTGAACTTTTACTTGAAATGGGAACCTGGGGAATGGGCACGCCCGTTGAAATTGAATTTGCCGTGAGTATGTCTTCTTTAAATGGAAGGAAGAATGAATTTGGTTTGCTGCAAATGAGACCATTAGTTGTAAGTCACGAATTTGATGAACTGAAAATTGAAGATGTTGAAAAAGAAAAAGTCATTTGCCGGAGTGAGCGTGTATTAGGCAACGGAATTATTAAAGACATTCGGGATATAATTGTTGTTGATTATCATAATTTTGAAAGATCAAAAAGCAGGGAAGTTGCTGCGGAAGTTTCTGCTTTTAATTCTCAAATGTTGAATGAAGGGAAACCATATCTTTTAGTCGGAGTTGGAAGATGGGGCTCGCTTGACCCATGGCTTGGTATTCCTGTAACATGGGAACAGATTGCGGGAGCTCGTGCAATTGTTGAAGCAAGCTTTAAAGATATGGAAGTGGAGCCGTCTCAGGGTTCTCACTTCTTTCAGAATATAACTTCATTTATGATCGGTTATTTTACTGTTAATTCAATTCAGAATAATGCATTTGTTGATTGGGACTGGCTTCTGTCTCAACAGGCAGTTGAAACAAAAAAGTTTACAAAACATTTATGTTTCAATCGTCCCATAGAAATCAAAATGAACGGGCACGATAATAAAGGATTAATTTTGAAACCCACCTGACGGTGGATAAACCGGAGGAATGACTTGCAAAAAAAATACTCCAGTAAAACCCATGTTCCGGAATCCTGTCCGCACTGCGGAAACAAGCTGAGTCCATGGCAGCAGGTATTGCTTGCAACAGACAGGGCACTCGTCTGCAAGAATTGCTGGTACAGGATAATTCTTAATGTCATGGATGCAGCCAAATCTTCTGAAACCGGAAGTCGGAAACCAAAGGATAAGGAATAATAAAATGAAATCTTATAATTCTTTTAAAGTAGCACAGCAGCAAATTCTTGAAGCATCAAAAATTTTAAATCTTGATGAAGCAACTATCCAGCTCTTAACAACTCCGCAGGTTGAAACCAGTTTTACTATTCCTGTAAAAATGGATGACAGGAAAACAAAAATATTTCATGCTTACAGGATTCAGTATAATATTGCAAGAGGACCGGCAAAAGGCGGAATCCGATTTCATCCTGATGAAACAATTGATACGATCCGAGCACTTGCATGCTGGATGACGTGGAAAACTGCAGTTGTTGATCTTCCTCTTGGCGGAGGAAAAGGCGGCATCAAATGTAATCCGAAATCAATGAGTGAACATGAGCTTGAGAGAATGTCGAGAGATTGTGTCAGAGCAATTTCGCCGTTGCTTGGAGTCGACAAGGATGTTCCGGCAACTGATGTTTACACAAATCCGCAAACGATGGCGTGGATGATGGATGAATACGAAACAATTACAAAGCTGCACAGTCCCGGAGTTTTTACAGACAAACCATTGCAGGTCGGCGGAACTGAAGGCAGAAGAGATGCAACAGCAAGAGGAGGAATAATTACAGTTCGTGAAGCATGCAAAATGCACGGCTTCGATCCGAATAAAGCATTTGCAATTCAGGGATTTGGAGATGCGGGACAAAGAGCAGCACTTCTTCACAAAGAAATGCTTGGCGGTGGAAAGCTTGTCGCAGCCAGCGATTCACGCGGTGCTGTTTATAATAAGAGCGGATTTGATCCTGAAGAACTTGTTCATCATAAATTAAAAACCGGATCAGTTCTTAAATTTCCCGGAGCAAAACAAATTCCGCATGAAGAACTGCTCGAACTTGATGTTGAAATACTTTACCCGGCAGCACTTGAAAATGCTATCAACATGAAGAACGCGAAAAACATTAAAGCCCGTGTTGTCTGTGAACTTGCAAACGGACCGACCACACCGGATGCAGATATGATTCTTTACAATAAAGGGATTCATGTAATTCCTGATATTCTTGCAAGTGCAGGCGGAGTTATTGTTTCATACTTTGAAATGGTTCAGGATAAATCTCTTTTCTTCTGGGAAGAAGAAGAAGTTCACAAACAGCTTGATAAAAAATTAACTCTTGCTTACAAACGTGTTCAGGAAGCAATGAAAGAGAAAAAAGTTCATCCGAGATTAGCTGCAATGCTTGTGGGTGTTGCAAGAGTTGCACAAGCCTGCCAGTTAAGAGGATGGGTGTAGCCAAATGAATATCGAATAACGAATAGTGAATTTAGATTTTCGAAGGCTGTCACGGTAGTACGTAACAACCAGTGATGAGTAATCCGATTATAAATGTTCTTAAATAAGAATTAAGGAAAAATTTCCAACGCTATTTCCGAGGTTGCAATTTTTTCCATTGCCACAACAAAAGCTGCAGTGCTTAAATTTAAAATTTTATAAATCTGTTTCCAGGTTTCGCTTAGTTCGTGAAAGTCATTAATCATTCTTTCCTCTAAATCATTATTTTCAAGGTCTTCTTCATCAGCACCGGAGTAAAAATATCCGGAAAAAAAATCGTAGGCGAAAATTAATTATTTTATTTACCGATTACCCTCCGGATTAATTTTAGAAATCAAATTTGTATATTTGTTTTAGAATAACAATACATCCTTATGGAAGAAATATTAGTAATACAAGACATTGTCGTAATCCTTTTGGTCTCCCTGCCAATCATATTTCTTTTTAAAAAAATTAACGTACCAAGCATTGTAGGCTTCCTTATCGCAGGAATGATAATCGGTCCGTTCGGTTTTAAGCTTATTACACAAATTGATGAAGTCGAAGTAATGGCGGAAATCGGAGTTATCATGCTTTTATTCACAATCGGGCTCGAAGTTTCATTTTCCCAGCTCGTAAGAATAAAAAAATTTTTATTAATTGCAGGAAGTTTGCAGGTTGGACTAACAGTTCTTTTCTCTTCTGCTCTCTTTTTTTTATTCGGCATCCCCATAAACCAGGCAATATTTTTCGGAATGCTTGTAAGTTTATCATCAACAGCAATTGTACTTAAACTTCTTTCAGACAGAAATGAACTTGAGGCTCCGCACGGAAAAATATCGTTAGGCATACTGATATTTCAGGACTTAATTATTGTCCCAATGTTTCTTGCACTGCCGATATTAAGCACTGCCGGTGAACTTGATTTTTCTGAAGTTGTAATTAAGCTTGCAGTTTCATTTGGTGCAGTGTTAGCCATCCTGGTTATTGCGAGACTTATTATGCCTAAGATTATGTATCAGCTTGCTAACCTCAGGCAGCGGGATGCTTTTACAATTGGTATTCTGCTTGTACTGCTTGGAACTTCTTACCTGACTCATTCACTCGGTTTATCTTTTGCATTAGGAGCATTTATTGCAGGATTAATTCTTGCAGAATCAGAATTTAATTTCCAGATTATTTCGGATATTCATCCATTGCGTGATGCATTCAACAGTATTTTTTTCGTCTCAATCGGGTTATTGCTCAATATTGAATTTGTTGTTGAAAATCCATTAGTAATAATAATTTTTTCAACCGGGCTTCTGTTATTTAAGGCTTGTATAATTGGCTCAATCGTTCTCTTTATGAAATATCCTTTAAGAATAGCAGTTATCACAGGTTTAATTCTTGCACAGGTTGGTGAGTTTTCTTTTATTCTTGCACAGTCAGGCAGCAACTACAATCTTATTGATGCTGAATATTACAATGTGTTTCTTGCCTCATCAATTTTTACAATGATTATAACTCCATTCCTCTTTAAGCTGGCTCCGATTATAGTATTCAGATCATCCAAATTAAATGTTACGGATGAACAAACGAAATCAGAAAGCAAACCACTCAAAGGTCATGTTATTGTTGCAGGTTTCGGGTTGAACGGGAAAAATTTAACACGCGTTTTAAAAGCAACCGGAATAAATTACATTGTTATTGAATTGAATCCGGACACTGTTATGGAAGAAAAGAAAAATGGGGAAAAGATAGTATTTGGTGACGTAAGCAAGCAGGATATTCTTCAGCAAGTTAATATCATAGATGCAAATGTTTTAGTTTTTGCTATTTCTGATCCTGCCACAACAAGAAGAGGACTTAAGCTGGCAAAACAATTAAATCCAAAAATTTATACAGTTGTAAGAACAAGGTATGTTAATGAAATAGATGAACTTGCCAAATTAGGTTCCGATGTTATTATACCTGAAGAATTTGAAACTTCCCTTGAAATTTTCAGAAAGGTATTGGAGAGATATCATGTTCCGCTCAATGTAATTATGAAGCAGGTTGCAATTATCAGGAATGAATCGTATAAGTTGTTAAGAAAAGAAGAAAAGGAACCAAGCTCATTTATTCATCTTGATGAATTACTTGCGGAAGGAATAACAGAAACTTATTATGTTAACGAAGACAACCCTCACGCATCAAAAATGCTAAGTGAGATTAATCTTCGTGCTGAAACAGATGCAACAATAATTGCAATCGTAAGAAACGGAAAAACAATCACAAGCCCATCAGGAAAAGAAAATCTTCTTGCTCATGATACGCTTGTAATTACAGGCACACATGCGTCGGTTGACAAGGCGATGTATTTCTTATCCGGCAGATAATAGAAAGAAGCCAGAACCCAATTCCTTTCCGCTGAAATGTTATTTCTCATGTTAAATCATAACAATTCTTTCTGAATTCCGTTTATTCTCAAAATTAAAAGATTTTTATTGCCCGGATGGCACGATTTTAACACTCACGGCACTATTATATTAATAATAGCAAACACTTAATAACTGCGTTACTTTTTAATTATTTTCACTTAACTTTGTCATATAAAATTTGAAAGGGAGATTATGAGAAAACGTTTACTTTATTTTTTCATATCATTAATTGTTTTGGCCACCGGTTCCGCACAAAATTATAAGCAAGTAAAAATATACATCTCTAACCAATCCGATGTTCAATATCTGCAAAATGCGGGTATGGAGTTCGATCATTTTTACTATACTAAAGACAATGCAATAACTGTCTTTATCGATGAACGGGATTATTCGATACTTCAGTCCACTGGTTTTAATTATGAGATAATCATTGATGACTGGATGAGTTACTATGAGAACCTTCCCAAACTAACTGAAAAAGAGAAGCAGGATATTATTCGTCAGAGCAAAGAAGAAATGAACGTTGGAGGTTTTGGTTTTGGATCGATGGGAGGATTTTACATCTTATCAGAAGTCAATGCAGAGCTTGATTCAATGAGATTGCTTTACCCGAATCTTATCACCGCAAAATCTTCTATCGGTAACTCAATAGAAAATCGTGCGATCAATATGGTTAAGATTTCCGACAACCCTGATGTGAATGAAAACGAACCGCAGGTGTTATATACTGCACTTCATCATGCAAGAGAACCGCAAAGCATGATGCAAATGATTTATTTTATGTACTACCTGTTAGAGAACTACGGCACAGATCCGCGTGTTACGTATCTGGTTAATAACAGGGAAATGTATTTCATTCCTGTATTGAATCCTGATGGATATGAATATAACAGACAGACGGATCCTGGTGGCGGAGGGATGTGGAGAAAAAACCGGAGAAACAATGGCGGAAGTTTCGGTGTGGATTTAAATAGAAATTACGGACCAATGGCTTATTGGAATTCTTCGAATGGCGGTTCAAGTACTGATCCCGGCAGTGAGACTTACAGAGGAACTGCACCTTTTTCAGAACCCGAAACTAATGCGATTAAAAACTTTCTCGGGACCAAAAATTTCAGTAATGCTCTCAATTACCATTCTTATGGAAATTATTTAATTTTCCCTTATGGCGCTTTCCCTTATTTAACACCTGATTCGCTTATATTCTTTGAATACTCAAGTGATATGACCGCGTACAATAATTACTCAGCCGGAACAGCATTACAAACAGTTGGTTATGGTGTTCGGGGAACAAGTGATGATTATGCTTACGATGGTGATGTTATTCTTAATCACGGTAATATATTTGCAATGACACCGGAAGTTGGCACCACAGGATTCTGGCCATCGCAAAGTGAAATATTTCCTTTGGCGATTGAGAATGTGGAACCGAATTTATACTATGCTTTTGTTGCCGGAGAATATGTCGCTTTTGATCAACCGAATTACGGTCAGCAATTTTTTAACCCCGGTGATGTTGTTCAAATGAATCCATCATTCAGAAATAAAGGATTATCAACAGGCTACAACATCAATGTTGAATTAAATTCTTTAAGCAGCTTCGTAACAATTAACACCGGAACTGCTTCAATAGATTCAATACCGGCACGCACATCTGTAAATGTATCATCACCGTTTTCATTTACAATATCTTCATCTGCACCAGCAGAAGAAATTGTTGATCTTGAATTTGTAATCAGTCTGAATTCTATAATTCTAAGAAGAGATACGATCAGCTTTGTAATTGGAACTCCGCAAATCGTATTTACCGATACAACAAATACTATTTTAGGCTTATGGACAGTAACAGCTAGCCCAACAAATCCCAGATGGGAAGCAACTACCACAACATATTATTCTGCACCAAACTCTTATACAGACAGTAGAATTGGTAACTATGTTAATAATGCAACAGTAACTATGACATTAACCAACCCGATTAATCTTTCTCAGTATAATAATCCGAGATTAACATTCTGGACGAAGTATGATATTGAGGGCAACTGGGATTACGGGCAGGTTGAAGTTACCACCAATAACGGAGCTACCTGGAATCCACTTGAAGGTATTCATACTGAACCTGGTGTGGGAAGTTTTCAGCCAAACGGTGAACCACTATATGATGGAATTAAGAGTAACTGGGTAAGAGAAGAAATGAGCCTTGCCGGTTTTAATGCGTCACAAGTTAAGTTCAGATTTCAACTGAGAACCGATGGTGGACTTGTAAGGGATGGATGGTATGTTGATAACATTGCTGTTATCGTTTACACTATAATCCCTGTTGAGCTGACTTCTTTTACAGCAACGGCGGCAAATGATAAGGTTATAATTAATTGGTCAACAGCAACTGAGTTAAACAACCTTGGTTTCGAAATTGAACGATCTTCAAATCTTAACGATGAATCAAAAAATAGAAACTGGCAGACTTTAGGATTTGTTGATGGCGCGGGTACAACAACTGAAAACCAAAACTATTCATTCATTGATAAAAACCCATCGACTGGAATTTCGTATTACAGGTTGAAGCAAATTGATTTTGACGGAACATTCAAGCTGTATAATGAACTGAAGATTGAATTCAGTTCAGTGACCGATTATGAACTTGCACAGAATTACCCTAATCCTTTTAATCCTTCAACTACAATTGATTACTCGATTCCTGTTGGCGGACATGTAAGCCTCAAAGTTTATAATCTTCTCGGTTCCGAAGTTGCGGTGCTGGTTGATAAAATGCAGGAAGCCGGCAGACATTCTGTGGAATTTTCGACAGAAAACCTGGGAACTAAAATCGGTTCGGGAGTATATCTTTATACTTTGAAGTCTGGTGAATTTGTTCGCACCCGTAAAATGATTATTCTAAAATAAAACCTGTTTTAGACAGCTTAATTTTAAATATGCCATATCTCTGAGATATGGCATATTTATTTTACAAACAGAATCAAATTTTTATTAATTCTTTCAGACGGGAAATAATAAAATCGGGTTTTTCTTTTTCAAGCTGATCTTTTGATCGGTAACCATATAAAACGGCGCAGGTTTTTGCTCCCGCATTTTTTCCACACATAATATCAAGCTCGGTATCGCCAACTATCAATGTTTCTTTTGGTTCAACTTTTAAATCTTTACAAATGTGAAGAAGAGGTTCGGGTGAAGGCTTATAGCCTATGCCGTTTCTTCTTCCCATTACATAATGAAAATTTTCAGTCAACTTAAAGTGATCGATTATTTTTTCAGCCTGGTCCTGTGCTTTTGTAGTAAGAAGAGAAATCTTTTTTCCTGCTTCGTAATTAAAATGTAATACTTCACTTACTTCAGGATACAAAAACGAATCATCAATAAAATCAAAATAAATTTCTTTGTATGTTTTTATGAATAATTCGATATCAGGAACAACTATACTCAGCTTGCTGAAAATGTCTATGAAGTGCATACCAATCATATTTACAAATTTGTCTTTTGGGATTGAGGAGGGAAGATTCAGTTTATTCAAAGCCGATACTGTAGTTTTAAAAATAGTTAAACTTGAGTCAACTAATGTCCCGTCAAGATCGAAACAAATATGTTTAATCATTTTTGTCTTTCTCCTCTTCCCTTAGGGAAGCCGTCAAGGACGAGCCTCGCTCGCAGTTTGCGGCAGAATCTGCGGAGGCTGACGACCAAAAGCGGGGGGCAGGGGGATGGGCTTCTTCTCCTCTGCAGCATTCGTCAACATTTATTCGGCAAACCGAACACTGGCAATGTCCATGAACCCATATAAGCTCAGCCTGCTGATTACACCAATTGCAAATGTGAACGGATTTATCATTCATAATAAAACATTAATTAGTTACTAATATCAAATATATTAAATACGATGAGAATCCCACTTTATTAATAAGACAAAAATATTTTAATTTCCTCTTGATTTTATGTTTGAAATTATTGCATTTTACAACCAGAGTCCTAATATTTATTTTTAACAGTATTAATCAACATTTCAATAGGAGTAGTAATGAAAAAACTTCAACTGTCTCTTGCTGCTTGCACTGTTCTTTTTTTGTTAGCTGTAAATATTCCGTTAATGGCGCAATCAGAAGCAGTAATGTATTTTTGTGAAAAATACGATGATGATGATGGCGAGATAGGCGTGAGTGATCGTTTTACAACCGGCTATTTGACAGTAATGGTAAAGTCTAGTTATGCTTTAGGATTGGATGAAGTTTCAATTCAATTTGATAAGTATAATTTCAGAAATTCCAAGTTCGAATATTTTAAAAAATTTCCATACGATGTAGACCCTGATATGAGTTATATCTTCTTTGCGAAGAACGATGATAGCGATCTGGAATTTGAAGAACCGGGCTTCTATAGAGTATTTTTATTAGATGACAGAGATAAAACCATCGCCAGCGCTCTTATTGAAATTATTGATTAAAAACGTTTACAGATACATTTAATCTGATAGCGGTATGATTGTTCGTACCGCTTTTTTATTTACTTCAATCATATCTATCCTAATTAGTTTTCAGTCATCTATTTATCGCATATCTGTAGACTTATCTAATAAGGTATTAGATTATTTGGGTGTTGATTGTTACTAAGGTTTTATTAAAATAAATAAAATTTGCTATTCAAGCTTTATACAGTATTCATTTAAAAAAACCTTAATAACAAAAAGTATCAATATACTTTTCCACCTTATTACTTTATTTTCTATCATTCGGGCAAAAGACTGATGAGTCTTTAGCTTGAAGCAGTGGGATTTATTTCAACAAAAAGAAAATTTTTCAAAAACAGATTACATGTGAGCCTTTCTTCTCTCACTAATACTTTATTCTCGATAGAATCGAGTTCAATTCAACTATAAATGCTGCCTTAAATTTCATAACAGGAATACTTAACTTTGTCTTCATCTAAGCCGAAAAAACATATGAACTATTACGATATAATAATTATTGGTGCCGGACCAATAGGAATTGCCTGCGGAATTGAAGCACAGAAGAAAAACATTTCCCATTTAATTTTAGAAAAAGGATGCCTTGTTAATTCAATATTTCATTATCCAACTAATATGATTTTCTTTTCAACATCAGACAGGCTTGAAATAGGTGATATTCCCTTCGTTTCCCACGGTGATAAGCCAACAAGAAGAGAATCTCTGGAATATTATAGAAGAGTTACAGAATCATGGAAGTTAAATGTTAAAACTTATGAGGAAGTAAAAAACATTTTTAGTAATGACGCAGGTTTTAAAGTTGAAACCAGCAAAGTTGAATACAAAGCTAAAAAAATAATCATTGCAACCGGGTTTTTTGATTTTCCAAATCTCCTGAATATACCCGGGGAAGAAATGCCGAAGGTTAAACACTATTTTGATGAAGCTCATCCTTATGCTTATCTGAATGTAGTTGTGATCGGCGGCGGCAACTCCGCGGTTGATGTTGCGCTTGAGACTTTTAGAAAGAAGGCAAACGTAACTATGGTAATCAGGGAAGACAAATTGAAAGACAGCATAAAATACTGGGTAAGACCTGATATCGAAAACCGGATCAAGGAAGGATCTATAAAGTTATTTTTTAATTCGAAAGTAACTGAAATAAGAGACACTGAAGTTGATGTTGTAACTCCTGAAGGAAAAATTTCTTTACAAAACGATTTCGTTTTTGCTATGACTGGTTATCATCCCGATTATAAATTTTTAAAAGATGTAGGAATTAGAATTTCCGGTGATGAAATGATGATACCTGAATTTAATTCCGAAACTCACGAAAGCAACGTGCCAGGAATTTACGTTGCTGGAGTTGTTTGCGGAGGAATGGAAACCGGTAAGTGGTTTATTGAAAATGCAAGATTTCAAGCCGTAAGTATTTTGGATGATATTTCTATTAAAGTTAAACATTAAGCCAATCCATATTATACTCTGAAATTTATACTTGGTAGCCGCAGGCTTCAGCCTGCGATCCTGAATCAAAAACGCAACCTGCCCGTCTCGCCTTCGGTTTGCCGAGGTGGAAAGGTTGTGGCTACCCATACTCTCAATCTTAATCTTGAGACAAATTGAAATACAATTGTCTTAAGCGTATTTTTAAAAAGCAATTCAAAGAAATTAATTTATTTTTAAAATCTAAACCGGAGCTGATATGTTAAAAAAAATTCAGGAGCTGTTAGGCAAAGAAGCTGATGAACTATTAAGCTACAAAGCTAAATTTCCGAAAGAACAATTAATCCTTCCCGGTCCGGATTTTGTTGACCGTGTATTCGTACAAACCGACAGAACCCCGAACGTATTAAAAAATATTAACTGGATTTTAAACAGGGGCAGACTTGCAGGAACCGGCTATGTTTCAATATTACCGGTTGACCAGGGAATTGAACATTCTGCTGGTGCATCATTCGCACCAAACCCGGTTTATTTCGATCCTGAAAATATTGTCAAGCTTGCTGTCGAAGGTGGATGCAATGCGTGTGCTTCAACTCTTGGAGTGCTAGGAATGGTTTCAAGGAAATATGCACACAAAATTCCTTTCATTGTAAAATTAAATCATAATGAATTGCTTACTTATCCGAATAAATTTGACCAGATAATGTTCGCAGGTGTTCAGCAGGCATTCGATATGGGAGCTGCAGCAGTTGGCGCAACAATTTACTTCGGTTCGGACGAAAGTGCCAGGCAGATAGTTGAAGTAAGCAGCGCTTTTCAGTATGCTCACGAATTAGGGCTGGCAACAGTTCTCTGGTGTTACCTGAGAAATCCGGAATTTAAAAAGGATAAAGACTATCACGTTTCTGCTGATCTTACAGGACAGGCAAACCATCTAGGTGTTACTATCCAGGCTGATATAATCAAACAGAAGCTTCCCGAAAATAACGGCGGATACAACGCATTAAAATTCGGAAAGACACACAAAAAAGTTTATTCCGATTTATCTTCTGATCACCCGATTGATCTTACCCGTTACCAGGTAATTAATAATTATATGGGCAGAGCAGGATTGATAAACAGCGGCGGTGCTTCCGGTGAAAACGATTTCGTAGAAGCTGCACGTACTGCAGTTATTAATAAACGAGCAGGCGGGATGGGATTAATTTCAGGAAGAAAAGCATTTCAGCGTCCTATGGAAGAAGGAGTAAAATTATTGAATCTGATTCAGGATGTTTATTTAACGAAGGAGATTACGGTAGCTTAAGTTGAAATATATTTCAATCCAATAACGCCTCATCAAGAGGCGTTTTTTATTTTAAATGAATCACTGCGTTAAAAGATAATCCGCAACCTTCCCAAGTTCTTTAATATCCTTATTACTGTAGCCAGGCATTATCTGGCTTGGATATTTTTTCCTGAATTCTTTAAACCGATCAGAATTCATAAAAGATGATGGATTGCGTAGGTATGAAATAAGATTATCTCTTCCCCAATGTTCTTTGAGGTTTCGGAGCGGCGGAGCTAATGTTGTTCCTGCCAGTCCGGCACCGTGACAATTAACGCATCCAAAATTTGCAAATAATTGCTCGCCGCTGAGTTCTTCAGTTGTTTCCGTCGTCGGTGAGTTCATCTGGTCTGAAAAAGTTTTTACAGGCTCTTTTTCCTTTGTAAGTCTTCCAAGCATAAAAAGCAGAATAAATAGAAACAAAAAAGCAGCTACCCAGATTTGAGGTTTTGTCATTGTATCTCTTTAAAAATTATTATTAAAATTTTCAAGTAAGATTGTCTGGTACAAATAATTTAGGAAAATATAAAACACAAAATTGAGTGTACAACTTATCAAAAAGCCCTATTTTTAACAATTGAATTCCTTTTCACAATTGGTGTGATTCATTATTTGTTTAATAAGTTTTGAACTAATCATATCACTTCATTGAGTCAAAATTTTTCTGTCAAATAGGAATTTTCAGCATCATAGATTAAATTGGCAATAGTAGAAATTATCATGCCCTTCAAATTGGAAAATTAAACTTGGCTAAAGAGAATAAGTATATCCGCTCCCTTATACAGAGCGCTCAAAAAGGAAATAATGCCGCACTTGAACAGCTTTTTGAGATGAATATGGGGCGTATTTACGCTCTTTCACTTCGATTAATAGGGAACAAACCGGAAGCAGAAAAATTAACAGCAACTGTCTTTATCAGCGCATGGAAAAATATAAAATTTATCAGGGCAGATACGTTATTTGCTAACTGGCTTATGAGTCTGGCGGTCTACAATTCTCTTGAAGAGTTAAGAAAAAAACAGGATGAGAAGAGCCAAAAAGCAGCTGGTAAAATGAAAAAAAATGATGATGATGAGGAGCTTCATGTTAAAGATCCTCTGGAAAGAGAAATATTAAAATTGCCTGAAACCGAAAGACTGGTAATAGTATTAAACAAAATTGAAAATTACACACTTGATGAAGTCTCAGATTTACTTGGAATTTCAAAACAGGAAACCCAGGCTAAAACTGATAATGCTGCCGGGAAAATTTTAAAAGCAATGCCCAATCTTCAATCACCAGAGCAATTGTTTAGTAAGCTTTTAACTATTACAAAAGTGCATACGCCGGATAAAACAGTAAGTGATAATATTTATAATGTCGTCTATCACCATAGATTTGAAGAAGCGGAAAAAAAGAAAGCTGCTGAAAAACCTGAAGAAGAGGAAGTGATTGATGAGGAGGAAGTAGAGAAGGAACGGGAGGAGAAGAAAAAAAGCGCGGAGCTGAAGAAGAAAGGACTGGAAAAAAAAGAGAAGGACAAAAAAGAAAAATCGGAACCAAAGAAAGAACTTAAGTTAAACACCTCATTTAATATCTCGATTCTTAAGAATTTTTTATGGCCTATCATTACGATAGTCGGTGTAATCGCTCTTATTATCATATTATTTTCAGGCGGTGATGGATGGGAAGTTAAAATTAAAAAGGGATCTGTTACTATCGACTCTGAAGAGCAGTTTGAAAATACGACATTAAATCCCCTTAGTACTGTTTTGACGACTGTAGACTCATATGCTTCGATTTCAGTTCCAGGCTTCGGGGAAATAAATCTTGATCCGCTTTCTTCATTGCAGAGATTAAAAGAAAAAAATTCTATCAGGCTGAATACAGGAACTATACGAACGGTTTTTTCAAATGAAGACGAATCCTTTAAACTCGAAGTTCCCTCCGCAACAATTACAGACTATTCACTTGGATATTTATACGTGGTTGAATTGAATAGCCTGGGAGATACCAAACTTTATGTTAACAAAGGCTGGTTGAAAGTTTCCGGATCAAACAATACAATTATCGTCGGTCCTGATTATATGGTTGAAA
>Ga0137445_1000036_pt1 | contig 14528 bp, 18 predicted proteins | sample EasRivERMGT338_2_FD_104647 | JGI IMG/M metagenome (GOLD analysis project Ga0137445, IMG submission 104647) | Soil microbial communities from meander-bound floodplain in the East River, Colorado, USA - East River MetaG ERMGT338_2 | ecosystem: Environmental > Terrestrial > Soil > Floodplain ...
TCCGGCCAGTACGCTTGCCGGGACACGAACCACTTGGCGGCCCGGGGGCGACGCGGGTTGGCGACCATGCCGTGCATCTTCTCAACGTAGCGCGCGAGCTCCGCCGTGTTGAAACTATCGATGGGCATCAACACCGTCGCGCCGCTCTTCGGGTCGAGCATGAGCACGGACCTACGCCCGCCCGGCGCGCTTCGGTAGTCCCGGTGCGTGTTGGTCCACGCGAGCGCCTCGAGATGGGCGCGCGTCATCTTCGCGTTGGCTGCGAATTCCACCTCGTGTGCCATGACCCCGATCTCCTTCACCTGATCCCGTACTTGCGTTCGTTCTTCTCGACCCAGTCGCCCCACGAGGTGATGGTAAAGCGCTCAGGCTCCGTCTCGTAAAGAATCGTCGAGGTAGTGAGCATCGACCGTGTGGTCGCCCCGGATCGCCTCGACGCCGTGCGCGTTGAGCGCCGCATTGGCAGCGTCGAGCGCGGTGTCGACCCGGTCCTCTCTTCCGGGCGCACCCTTCAGCACCCGCGCGAGCGACTTCGCGGCTTCGGGCGTCATCTTGAACGTGGCTTCGAGGTTTCTCGCGTTCGCCGTCGGCATCAGCGTCTCCTTCTTTGACGTTTCGGTTTCGGACGCGTCGCCGACACGATCACCGCTGCAAACAGAAGCGCACCGGCCGCAACCGAGCTCATGCCGATGATGCCCATCGCCTGCGCCACCGGCTGCGCGGGCTTGATGTCGTTGATGTCCTTCTCGCCCTGGCACCACTGCGTGTTGGCATCGAGATCGATGTTGAGGTTGTACCCGGGCGGGCAGCCGTACATCATCGGTGCGCCCTCCGGACCGGCGCCGGCTTGCGCACCGCCCAGACGACGAGCCCGAGGCCCGCCGCCAAAAGCGCCACCCCGCCCGGCGTGACGGCCGCCTGGTTCGCCGGGGGCTCGATCGCCGAGCCACACTTGCCGGTCGCCTTGCTCCACACGAGCGGGGGGTCACACCGCCCGACGTTCTCGACCTCGGTCGTCCCTTGCCGCCCGCCCGCCTTCGCAATGATCTGCTTCGCGAGATCGTCCCGCCGCCGCATCGCCTGGTCGAGCGCCTGGACCGAGAGGATCCGCGCGTCGTCCGTCACGGCCTTCGTGAGCGACACCCACATCTGCTGCATCGCCTGCTCGATCGACGTGTACTGCGCGAGAAGCGTCGCGTCGCCATCGGCCGGGGGCACCGGGTGCACGACCGCACCGGATGGCGCAACTTTCACCTGCTCGACGCTCTTGCGGAGCAGCGGAACCGTAGCGCCGGCACTGAGCGGCTGACCGGCGAGAAACGTCTCGAGCTGCACCATCGAGCCCGTCGAGGCAGGCCCCGTCTCGCAGAACCGAAGCGCGGCCAGCGTACCGCCTCCGACGCGCCGGTAGGCCGCGTCGAGCATGAGCAGCCCCGTGAACGTCGGATGCACGCTGCCCATCGCGAACTGGAGCATCGGGAAGGGGTAACACGTGAGCCGACCCTTCCAGCGCGAGACGAAGATCACGTATTCGTTCGCGACCGCATCGTCCCACACGTCGTCCGGCGTGAGCAGGCGCCAGAGCGTTTCCTTCCCCTGGTCCGCCTCACCCACCGCGGCGAGCGCCCTTTTCACCTCGAGCACGCGACCCGGCACGTTCAAGTCGTACGGGGTCGCGAGCGCCTTCGGATCGAGATCGTCGCCGGCCATGGCGCCGCGCACATATGGCGCACCGCCTACCGTATCGAACCCGAATCCGAGAATCTTGGCCATTCGTTTTCGCTGCCGCCGCGCGCTCTAGCAACGCGCGGATGCAGCCCTTTTCTTACGCCCTGCCGTTCTCGATCGTCCAGTGCAGGGTCGAGATGTCGGCGTTGTTGAGCGTGCCCGCGGCCACGGTCGCCTCCACGACGACCTGCCCGGTGCCGATCGCGCCCGCCGTGATGCCGTTCGCGCCGCCCAACGTAGGATGGTAGCCACCGGTGGTAGCCGTCGATGTATTGGCGACGGCGCGGAAGAGGTCGACGTTCGTCTTGGTCGTGCTGCGGATCGGAATGCCCGTGATGGTGAACGTGCCCGCAGTGAGCTGCGTCGAACCCGTCACCCGAATCGGGTAGACTTGCGGATCGCTGATGCCAACGACGAAGGTGCCCGACGAGGTCGCCGTCATCGCCTGCCACTGCGTGCCGCCGAAAACGGTGCCGTCGGCAGCCACCTGCACCGAAATGCCGGTCTTGAGCGTCGCGCCAGGCGCCCACCAGGCCGGCCGCACGAGCGCACCCACGCCACCGCTCACGGCCGTGTAGACGTACGGACCGTTCTCGATGGGGTTGGTCTGCGCCGCGAGGAAGATGACCTGTCCTTCGGTGTACGTGATGCCGTCGAAGGGCCCGGTCGAAGCCGCCGCCAGGCTGGCAATGTTCGCCGTCCCGACGCCGCGCGCGTAGAACGCCGGGCTCGAGCCGCCGAAGCCCACGTCGAGCCGCACCCACACGCCGTTCGAGTAGAGGGCGTCGATGATCGTCACCCCGTCGGGCACGAGCGTGCTGTCGACGCGGTACACGAACAGGGTGTTTTCGCTCTTGACCCAGCACGTCTCGCCATCCTCGACCGTCGTGTCGGTCTGGATAAGCATCTCGACTAGCGTATTGATCGAATCGATCGGAGAAATGACACTTGTACGTCTCTTCATGGGTAATTCCCTCCTGGCTTGCGGAGAGCCCGAGGGCCCCGCGTTGGTTGCTGTTCAGTCACCGTCTTGCTCCTCGTCCCCGCCCGCCTACCTTCGCTTGGTAGATCATCCACGCGCCCGCGCCGGCGACGCCCACGATCGCCGTCCAGCCGAGCACCATGCCGGCCTGAACGGGTCGCTTCGTCACCGGCGTCACCGGGCTCGGCCGCGGAGGGGGGCCAACCACGATCGGCCCGACGGTCGTCGTCGTACGCACGCACCGGCCCGTACCTTCGTCCCAGATCTCGTCCGCGCCCGGGCAGGGAAGACGCGGGTTGACGCAATCGTTCGGCGAGCGCGGATCGCGCACCTGTCCGCCCACGCAATGGCAAAGCCCCGTGAACGGATCGAGCACGGAATCCGACCCGCAAGGGGGCGGCGTGCTCGGGCTGAGACCGAACGCCATCATGCATCGACTCCGCCGACGCTCAGCGGTAGTCCGGGCGCGACCGTTCGCCTTTGCCCTTCGAGAGAACGGCGAGCCCGACGGCTCCGACCGCAAGCCCGCCGATGATCCACGGCGCGTTCGGCCCGCCGAAGATCCCCGCGAGCAGGCCCTTCTTGGCGGCCGTCGTCGTCGCTGGCGCCGGCCTCGCAGCCACGGCCACCGGCCTCGGCGCCGCGCTGCCCGTCGTCGCGAGCAGGACGGCGGGCACGTTCGCCTTGACCGCCGCGGCGATCTGCGCCTGCGACATGTACTTGGTGATCGGCACGCACGCCTTGTCCGAGTCGACCCACTGCGTTCCAGGCCCGCACATGACCGACTTGTCGCGGCATTGCCCGTTCACGAGGATCGAGTCTTCGCCGCACTCGCACTGCTGCGAGTTTTCGTTCCAGTGGGACCCGGGCGAGCAATCATCGTCGCCCGAAAGACCCCACGCCTGCTGTGCACCGCGCATCGCGTAACTCATCGTTCTCTCCTCTGGTAAAAGGCAACGCCCAGTAGTCCAATGAGCCCGATCGTGCCGGCAAGCAGGCCCGCCGCCGCCCCCGCCGCGGCCCACACCTTCCGATCCTTTTCGTTCGGGGCAACGAACCACCCGATGGCGCCGAGTGCTGCCGCGTCGAGCGCGACGTTGCCCGTCACGCTGCCGAGGAGCGCTGGCTTGCCCATGTCGCCGAGACCGTCCGGCCCAACGGCACCGAACCCCGTCAGGTGCGACGCGCCCGTCTCCGACCGCCCGCGAGGAAAACCCTGCGCGCGCATGTCCCACCAGCGCGGCACGAGCACACCTCCCTGGCGCGCCCGCTCGATCGCATCCGGCCCGAAGTCCGCCGGCGTGAACACGGGGCTCGGCCCGGCAAAGGCCGGCCGGCCCGAGACCGCCGGGTTGAAGATCCCGCCGCTCGCGTAGAGGCCAAGCCCATCCGGGCCCGCGCCGTCCGCGCTGCCGAGCGATTGGATGCCGGAGCAGCCGCACCCCACGGGTCAGGCCGCCTTCTTGCGCTTTTTGATGTAGAGCGCACCGCCGATCGCGAGCGCCGCGACGGCGAGGCCGATGTAGATGACGCTGTTGTCACTCGCCGTGACGCCAGCGGCGTACGCGCTGCCGTCATCGATGAGCGGCAACCCACCGCCGGTCATGTCGATCGGAGCCGGCTGAAACAGCGTCGTGATGGCCGACGCCGGCTTCAGCTCGACCGCCCCGGCCTTGATGCGACTCGCGAGCGTCGTCGCCATCGGCTCTCCGAGCGCATCGAGACCGCTGAAAATGCCCCAGCTACTGCCCTCAGAAGGAAACATCACTTCGCTCCTTTCGGCTTACCGAAACCTTGCGCGGCCGCGATGGCCGGGGTGATGATCGGTGCGACGCCGCCCATGAGCGCCCACCAGATCGCCCAACCGACCGACTTGTTGCGCTTGTACCCGTGATAGGCCCCGAGCGCCGACGACACGAGCGCCGCCGTCTTCCAGAACGGCGTCATCTCCGGGAGCGGGAACGTCGGAGGCGCGTCGTCACCGATCCCGGTGAACGGCACGCCGACCATGGGCGTCTCGACCCACGGCTGCCCGAACATGGGCTGGTTCCAGTTCGGCCCATGAAACCGCGTGGGGTACGGATGCGTGTGCCCGACGAGCGGGTTCGGGACGCCCGGGTAGGTGTCACCGAGAATGCTGAGCTCCTCCTGCACCACGATCTTGCGCGGCTGCATGTCCGCGTCGCCCATCCCGACTTTCGGATCGGGGTAGCCGGTCCAGCCGAAGATCGACAAGTCTTCCTGCTCGTGCAGATCGCGATCGTCGTCCATCACGTCTCCTAAAACCCCTTCGATCGACCGATGGCTTCCGCGACCTGCGTCGCGATCACAGCCACGAGGGCCAGCATCGTCATCGGCGCGCCGACCGCTCCGTAGACCGCCCACTTCTGCGCCTTCTTTTTGCTGTGCGTCACCTTGCGGCCGATCGATCGGGCGCCGTAGTAGCCGATGGCCGACCAGGCGCCGAGCATGATCGCGGTCGGCGCCAGGGCAACCAGGCCCGACGATGCGCCGTCCGTCTGTCCGATGGCGGGATGCACGTTGCTGTCAGCGCCTCGCTCGTTTGGGGTGTTTTTGCTTGAGGGTCCCGATGAAGATCGCGGCCGCGATGCCGACGATGGCGCCCGCCGCGACGTACGCGCCCATCTGGCTCGGCGCCGTCGTCGTCGCCGCGGCGCCGAACCCCCGAATGCCCCACGCCGGCTGCCCGGGGAGCGCCGTCGATCTCGACGACACGTCGAGCGGGCGCGCGGGCACCGGGATCGTGCCCCCAGGCACGACGTTGGGGATCCCCTCGCGCTGCTCCATCACCACGCGCGGAGGCGGCGGCTCGCAGCCAGGACACGGCCCCGGAAGGCCGTGCGGCCGGTTCAGGTTTTCGTAGACGTTGAACGGGTTCGGCCGGCCCGAGATGTCGACCTGGCGGCCGTTGCGTTCCACGTACGCCATGCCGCCGCCGGGGACGGCCACAACATCGGCGCCGTTCGCCACGTCGTGGATGTTGGGGTTCACCGCGAACTGCACCTCGCGTCCGATGTAGCCCGGCAGGCTCGGGTGATCGGCGAAGACACCGAGCGTCGAATGGATCGTGTCGGCCCGGCCCGGCCTGTCGAAAATCCCGCTGCCGTAGACGTCATCGTCGCCTTCCATCGAGGCCAAGATGTCGTCGTGCTCGAACTCCGCGTCGCCCTCGTTCACGTTCATGCTGCCGAGTCCTTCCACCCCGTCGAGCCCCTGCAAGTAGCGCCCGTGCCACTGCTGGTACTTCCCGACGGTGTACGGGTTGTCCTGCCCGATCCACGCGAGCCGGCTCGAGATCGGATCCTTGTCGACCGTCGAGCCCGTGTAGGGCTGACGCTCGTAGGCGATTTGCGTCCCAATGGTCACCGGCGCGCCCCTTACGTCGCCGCCGCGGCCGCAGGCGCCGATTTCTTGCCCTTCAGAAGCACGAACGTGCCCACCGCGGCGAGCGCGAGGCCGCCGACGATGAGAAGCGTGGTCTTGTTGACCGGCGCGACCGCAGCCGTCGTCATCGTCGGCGACACGAGCGCCGAACCTCCGACGCGAACCGGGGACACGAACGGCGCGGGCGGGGGCGCGACGTACGTCGGAGGCGCGGCCGGCGTCTGGCACACCGAGGGCCTCGTGAGGCCGGGCGGGATCGGCGCCATGCCCGCGCACATCGCGGTGATCCACGCGCCCTTGCGGTACGGCGGAATGCCGTTCGGGTTCGAACCCGCGGCGTTCTCCGCCGCCTGGTTCGCGGGGTTCGCCTTCCACCACGCGATCTGCGCGTTCAATGCGGCGTCGGCCGTCGCTTGGGTGCACGGCCAGGCCGCATCCCAGTGGAGCATGCGCCCGAGAAACCCGCACCGCTGGTACTGCGTCGTGGCGCCCGGGCGAAGCGGCGCCCTCTCGAAGCCCTTCGAGTCGACCTCGCCGAGCCCGCTGATGCGCCCGCCGCGCCGCGCGCGCCGAATGCCGCGCTCGGTCGCGCCGAGTCCGCTGACGCCACCGCCGAAGATGCTCGAGCCGTACATGCCGGGGTACTGCTGCGGTCCGCTGAACACGGTCTGTCCCGTGTACCGCTGCCCGATCGGGACCTTGCCGCCGACCCGCACCTTCGTGCCCTCCCCAATGATGGGCCCGGGTCCCTGCGCGACGACCGGGCGAACGAGAGGCGACCCGTACGGCACGACCGTCGGCGTCGTCGCACGCATCGTCATGCCCGGATCGCGATCGTAGACGGGCTGGCCGAAGATGCCGCTCGACACCGGCCGACGTCGGGGTCCGCCGTGCGCGGCAAGGGCCGCGGACGCCTGCTGCACCGCCATGATCGCCACGGCCGCGCTGGCCACCGCGTCTTTTTGCGCGGCCGACAAGATCGGCGCCGGGGTCATATCGGGCGAACGGGACACAATGGGTTGCGGTTGCATCGGCATCTCCTCAGTCGAGGCTCTTGACGAGCAGTTGTTTGGCGCGGCCCGCTGCCTCTTTTTCCCGCGGGCCCGCCACTCCATCCATCCAGATCCACGCGCTGGTCTTCGGCTCCTGCACGCGTACGCCGACGTGGCTCAGCGAGTCGACCGCGAAGCCGAGCGCGACGAGGTCCACGTTGCGGCCGATCTGCATCGCCATCGTCGCCGCCATGCACGAGCAGTCGTCGCAGTCGACGAGCGTCGTGCCGTTCTCCATGATCTCGAGCACGCAGCGCTCGGGGTCCTTTACCATCTCGACGTGCCGCGGATCGTTCGTGTAGTGAAACAGCGGAAAGCCAGGGCGAAACGGGCTCGGTTGCACGAACGCGTTGCGGATCGCGAGAATCTCGCCAAGGTAGTCCTTCGGCTGCACGCTCTGGATCACCCACTCGGTGAAGCGCCGGACGACCATCGACCGCTCGCCGCGCGGCCCGAGCGCGTGCTCGGCCATCAAGTCGAGCGTGTCGCGCGGCCCACGGAACGGGCTGATCGTCGCCACCGGCATCGTGCCGAGAAACGAACCGAGCGCCGGCCGCGCGATGCGCGGAGGACGTCGATACGGATCGGCGGTGCCAAGAGCGAAAGACATGCGTGTCCTGTGAGGGACGCGTCTAGCTCGAAGCCCTACGTCCAATGTAGCCGACGGATCTGTCCGGTACAAGCCCGGAAATTCCGGGCGGTTAGCTCAAGCCGCGTGCCGCCTCGGCGCGCCGGGCCGCGAGGGGACGAAGCGCCCGCTCCCGCGCCTCACCGACCATGCGCTCGAGATCTGCAAAGCCTGGCTTCGCAACGATTTCCGGCGACTCGCGCCGGACGAACGCGATGAAGCTGTCGAACCTCGCCCACATCGTCGCGAGAAGCTCAACGGTCTCGTCGTGCAGGCTCTCGAACTTGCCGGCCGGTCGCTCGCCCATCGGAAATTCCTCGCCGTCCCGCTCGCAGTAGCCGCGGCACCCGCGGCACATGAGCCAGGTCTCGCCCTCAGGCAGAACGACGGCGCCGACAAGCGGGGTCGCGCAGTACGGGCACGGCGGCGGCAGCTCGTCGTCGTCCGGGCGAATCGTCACAACCCGACAAGTCTATCATGTGGTCCGCAGAGCGCGATCTCGGCGCCCTTCACGCTGCGCCGGTGCGCGCACTTGTCACAGAGCTTGCGGCCGCACTTCTGGCCCTGCTTTTTCCCCTTGAGCTCGAACGCGCACGTCGCAACGTACCGGCGCCCGCACCCCGAGGCGCACGCCTCGACGCGCTCGCCACATTCGAAGAACGTCAGGGCCGGCCCGTTGCTCATTTCGCAGCCACCTTTCGACCTTGCTGGTGCCAGCAGTCCGGCCCGCACTTGTGCCCGTGCATCGCTTCGATCGGATCCGTGCCGGCTTCGACGTCGCGCGCGAACCGTGCGAGCTCGCCCGACTTCACCGCGCGCACGAGCCCCTTGACAATTTCTCGCAGCGACGGCACGGGCCGCGCCGAGGTCCGTGCGCGCCGCGCTGTCACGCCGCTGCCAGCCCGAGCTGCTTACGAAGCTCGTCCCACACCGCCCGCACGTATTTCTGCCCCTCGCGCGTCACGATCTGGCTTTGCTCCGCGGCGCCCGGCGTCGTCTGGAGGAGCTGGATGAGCTGATCGGGATGCACCCCGATCGCGACCTGCGCCGCGATCTGCGGGCCGATGCGCCCGATGAACAGGTTGGCGAAACCCGGCGCGCCGACGACCTTGCCGCGGATCGCCTTCTCGAGCTCGTCCACGAACTCGTGGATGTGCGCCTCGGTGAGACCCGGGATCGGCGCGCCTTCTGCCTGCGGACCTGCGGGCGGGGGCTGCGACGGATCCGCGGGAGCTGCGGCGGCCGCCGGACCCGTGACGCCCGGGATCGGCGCGTTCGGTGCGGGCATCCACTGCGGGGTAGGCTCGGCCTGAGGTTGCGCAGCCGGCTGCGGCGCCGGCGTCGGGGGAGGCATCGGCCGCGAGCCGACCGCGGGCGGATCGTAGCCGAGCCCGGTGGGCGGCTGACCAAACACGACCGACCCGCGTCCATCGTACCCCGGCATCGGCTGCGTGGCAGTTTGCGGCGCGGCCACGACGAACGGACGCTGCGCGATCGGCGGCGCGGGACGCATGCCCATGCCCGGCGGGGGCGCAAGCCGGCGCTGCTGTTGCGGCTGCGGACCGCGCGGACCCGGCCCAACACCGGGCGGACCTTGCTGGGGAACGGGCGCGCGCGTCGCGGCGGTGGTCGCCGCATTCTGCTGGCGCACCTCGCCGAGCTTCTGCATGAGCTCCGGACTCTTCTCGACGAGCGCCATGCCGGCCTTCGCGAGCGCTTTCTTCCAATCGAACTCGCCCTCCTCTTCGCCGCCGCCCGCCTTCTCGTCCCGCGGGCCCCAGCCCGTCATCTCGGCGAGCGTGTGCGCCTTGGCGATGGCCGTCGGCACGTCCTCGGTCGTCTTCTCGCGCAGGCGCGCAAGCTCCTCCTCGGCTGTTTTCAGCTTGCCCTCGAGCCGTGCGGTTTCGCGGTTCGCGCTGTCGAGCTGCATCTGCGTCGTCTTCTCGGTGAAGTTGACCTGGCCCTTGTACTGCTCCTCGATCGCGCGAAGGCGCGTGTCGCGATCGGTGTTCGTCTGCACGATCTCGCGGCTCGTCTGCCGCTCGAGATCCTTGATGCGCGCGTCGTACTGCTCTTTGAAGTTGCGCTCGGTGCGCTCGTAGTCGTCTTTGATCGCCTTCTCCCGCCGCTCGGCTTCTTCGCGGATCCGCTGTCGCTCGCGCTCGAACGACGCCTCGAGCTCGCGCACCCGGTCCCGGTAGTCGTGCTGCGCGCCCTCGAGCTTCGACGTGGTCTCTTTGGTGGCCGACTCGACCTTCGATGTCAGCTCCTCGCGCACCCGGCGGAGTTCGTCCGCGTGCCGATCCTTGAGCGAGCTCATCTCGTTTTGCAGCCGCTCGGTCGCGTCCTTCAGCTCCTTGGCCGTCCGCTCCTTGAAGTCCGAGAGCTCCTTGCCATGGCGCTCCCGAAGCTCGATCACGGCCTTGGTTTCCCCGTGGTAGAGCGCCTGCGCGGCCTTGCTCTCGGCCTCGACGAGCTTGGCCTGCGTCGACTTCAGCTCACCCGTCAGCTCGATGATCCGCCGCTGCTGATCGCCGAGGTTCTCGCGGAGCATGTCGACGACTTCCTTGCTCGTCTCCCGCACCGACTCGACCGCGCGCGTCGTCGCCTCCGCCGTGGCAGCCGCGATCTCCCGCGGCGTCGTGCCGGCCTGCTCGATGAGCTTCGACTGAAGCCCGCGCCGCTCGTCCTCGGCCCGCCGCTCGCGATCGGCCTGAATGTCGAGCTCTTTGGCTGCGACTGTCGGGTCGTACGCCGGTCCAAGCGCCATCGGGCGGCCCATCGCCATCGGTTGTCTTTGCGTCATGATGTCATCCTCGTCGGCTTGCGGAAGCGATCCCCATGCGGGCGGTCCCGGAATTTGAATGTCCATCTCCGCGAGCTGCTGCACGGTCGGCCGCTCGGCGGCATCCTTCGGCGCGCGCGGTCCGAGCACGGCTACCGTGAACCGCTCGCCGCCAAAGTTGTCTCGGAATTGCGAGAGCGTGATCTGCTCGTGCACGTCCGCGATCCAGCCGTTCACCTTCTGCCCGCGGTAGAGCTTCGGCTCCTTGCGCGTTACGCGCATGAAGTAGATGCCGTTGCCGATGTGCGGAAAGATCGCGTAGAGATCCTCGAGCGTACGCGGATCGCGGGGCCCGCGCGTCACGCGCGCCTCGGGCGAAACGATCACCGACCGCACGTGCGGCCCCTCGCTGTGCGGCGTCGGCGGATCGGGCGGGCGGTAGCCGCGCTGCGGCGTGCCCTCCTGGTAGAGGGTCGGCGCGATCTGGGCCGGCTCGCCCCCCGTCACCGGATCGGGCGGGGTCCAGTTCTCCCCGCTGTCAATGCGGTCGAGCTCGGCGACGACGGCGTCGTGCGCATCCGGGTCGAGCCCGTGCGGAGGCGGCGGCGGACCTTGATCCGCAGCCTCCCCGGCCTCGGGCGGTACGGTCGCCATCAGCTCGACGGCGAGGCGCCGTCCGCCGCGCCGCCCTCTGCGGGTTCGGTTTCGCCTTCCCCGTTCGTCTCGCCGTCCTCGGGCTCGTCGTCGTCGACCATCGCGTCTTCGACGATTTCCTCGCACTCCTCGGCGAGCTTCAGGAGCTCCTCGAGTCCACGCTTGACATCCGGGGCGAGTTGGACTTCGAGGTTGCGCGCGACGAGGAGCTTCGTGCCCTCGATGAGCGACATGAGCTTGTCCGCGTCATCGGGGATGATGCGGCTTCCCATCTCGCCTTCGACGTCGGCCACGCGCTCATCGAGCACGCCCATGCCTTGGACGACCCAGTCGCGAAGCTGCATGTGCTGGGTCAGCACGTCCTTCACGAATTCGAGGACCGTGCCCGCCATCTCGGAGGTGAGGCCCTCGACTGTTTTTGGAGCGTTTTTTTGCAGGCGCAACGCGTGCGCCTCGATGTCGCGAAGGAGCTTGACGCCCTCGTCGACCACTGCTTGCTCAGCCATGAGTTTTCGATCCTTTCCGTACCCGCGTCCGGTCTTGGGCGCGCCGACACCCTAAGCTACGTTGTAAAGCGGCAGATGCACCTCGTGCGGCCGATCGCGCAATTTCTTCTCCGCCGGCTCATCGAGGTGGTGCTTCACCGACGCGGGATCGGGCGGCGAGCGGTAGTCGCAGGCGTAAACCGCCTCGTTGCTAATCGCCATGAACGCCCCACCAACCGACCGGCGCATCGTGCAGTTCTCAAAAAGCATCTTGCTCCCGAATTCCTTCGGGTTCGGCTGCGAGTCGTGCCCGAAAAGCTGGCGCTTGTAGTGGCAGCACCGCTCCCGAATCGGACGCACGAGCACGTACATCGGTTCCTGAGCCTGATCGTCGCGCGGGAGCGCGACCACGCGCGTGCCCCAGAGCTCGACCACCTCGCCTGGCTTGAACGTCTTGCGCTCGATCTCGTGACCCTCGCCGTCGTACTTCGACCGATAGACGATTTTCGAACTGATCTTATCCGACGGCAGCGGGTGCACGCCCTGCGCGGCATGCATCTCGTAATCCGAGCGTTCTTCCTCGAAAACTTCGACAAATGAGCGCGCGTCCTCGATGCACACGACGTGCTCCCGCGTGAACGGCGGCGCGAGCGCGAGGTCGCCCGACTCGTTCGCCGGCACCGGCATCCCGTCGTCCGGATGCGCGACCATCACGTCGGTCTCGGGCGCAAACGCCTCGTCGATCTCCGACCGCATCGAGAACTCCGCGGCGCCAGGTTGTTCACCGCGCATTTCATCGGGCGAAAGTTCACATTGCCCCGGCTTCGCTTCGCACGACTCGGGGCCGACCTCTTCGGTCGGTTCTGCACCAGCCTCTGCGTTTTCCGCGTGATCGTCGCCAGCCCCGCGCACAAAGTCGGTCATCAATTTGCCACGGTAACCACGTCGAGCAGCCCGGACAAACTTTTTTTGCTGGGATTTCCCGAGGAACACCCGTCCCTCGACAAAACGATCTTGAACGAACGCCCCATAGCGCGTACGACAAAAAGTCCTCTGTCTCTGGAACTCCAGCGACAGGCTTCGTTCGCGATTCCCCGAGTTTTCTAGCCGAAAAAGCAGCGCCCCGATCCGGCAAAGATGCGGGGCGCCACACGTCGCTCGTTCTCTCAGGAAGCTCTCATGGACCGGACCGCCATCCGAACCACAATCCACGCGACCGTCGCACAGCCCCCGCGAGCTGTCAATCGGTTTCCGTTGCATGTGGCGTCACATATGGCCGCCTACCTCCACGTGAGGTCGCTGCCGTGAGTCGCCGCAGACCTACCTCCGAGGAACGACGCAAGGAGGGTGAGCGTCTGCGTAAGGCCGACTACCGTGACAGGCAAAATCCCGTTCTAGATCAAGGGCGTGAGTGGAACGCAGTGTACGTCCGCGAGCACCGTGTAAGGAAGCAATGTAAGGTGAATGGGACAAATCAGCCTGTAAGACTGCGCGAGTTGTCCGACTCGTACCTCGTAAGACTGTCCCAAGTTTGGCCGGCCATTCTGGTCGACCTATTGAGCTGGCCGCGCTTCGTGGAGCTGCATGCGAGGCGCGAGCATGAGGGCACCTATTCAGAGCCGTACCATCCCGATCATGGTCTTTCTATCCAACAACTTATCGACATGTCGAAGCTCGGCGACGAGCACGCGTTGGAGACGATCGTTCGTGACTACTTCGAGGTTGGCTTTCATCTCAAGATTCCGGACTCTGTAAGTCCCAGTGTAAGATCCGATGTAAGTCCCAGTGTAAGTAATCTTACAACCAAGCGGGGGGTAGGGGCCCCCCTAAAGGGGGCCCCAATACCCCCCCCGCTGTGTCCCAAACCCTTACAGGCCAGTCTTACAGGCCAAGATGGGCACAATACCAAGCGATTGCCAGGACATCCAGGTGTAAGATCGGCCCTTACAGACGGTCTTACAGGGGATCTTACACACTCGGCACCGAACGGGGTTTTGTCGAATTCGGCCGAGAAACGCGTGTCCCAAAGTCTTACATCGGAAGGCCCATTTCTTACACGTGTAAGAGGGGTACAGCCCCCAATTCAGGCGCCGGCTGGTCAGGAAAATGACCAGCCAATTGGCCAGTACGAGGCGAAGGCACTGCGCGTCGAAGTCGGGCAGTTGAAGGCCGAGATGCGGTCCCATGTCGCAGCGGTGAACCTGCGGCTCGACCGCATCGTGGAGGGGCTCGGGTGGCTGCGCGGCGAGCTCGAGGGGCTCGGGATGGACGAGCGCGTGCACGGGCTTCTGAACCGCGTCATCGAGATCGTGAACCCGCAGATGTTCCCCGAGCCGCCGGAAGACGAAGCGTCGGCGGTGCGGGAGATCGACGCGGCTCAGGAAGAATTGAACGGCGCGGCAGGTGGCAAACGCGAGGAAAGACCGAGCGACCGCCCGAAGGCGCCGTTCCTCCGGCTCGAGGCGATCGACGGCATCAGCCTGCACAACACGGATGCGGAGCGGGCCGAGCTGCGCCGGATCGTCGCAGAGCGCGGGCCGTACGTGCCGAAGAGGGAGGAGCACGAGATTCGGGCGGAGCAAGGTCCGCCGGCGCTCGATCCGAAGATCAACGGGCGCGCGCAGGCGTTCATGCTGCACGCGTTTCGGGGCGGACTCGGCATCGGGTTCATCTGGCGCGACTTCACCGATGTCGAGATCGAGGCGCTTGACGAAGTGTACCGGCAGGTGTGCGGCTTCGTGGGTGGCGAGCCGGAGCGAAGCTTCGCCCTGTATTGCCGCCGGCTCGTAGCGTACTGCGTGTCGCGCGA
>Ga0137445_1000038_pt1 | contig 14282 bp, 27 predicted proteins | sample EasRivERMGT338_2_FD_104647 | JGI IMG/M metagenome (GOLD analysis project Ga0137445, IMG submission 104647) | Soil microbial communities from meander-bound floodplain in the East River, Colorado, USA - East River MetaG ERMGT338_2 | ecosystem: Environmental > Terrestrial > Soil > Floodplain ...
GACCCGCATCCCCGGCCGCACGATGCGCGAGACCGCGTACGTCACCCACGACTCCCAATAGCCCTCGAGCAGGAGGTGCGGCACGAGGCCGACGTCGCGCGTGTCGACCATCATCTTGTAGGCATTGAGCACGCGGCAGATCGCCGTGTGCTCGCCGATGTAGATCGCTTTGGCGGCCGCGGAAGAGGACATCTCGATCTCTTCCCTCGACGCCATGTTGAAAAGGGTCACGTCGGCTCCACGGGAATGACGATGTCGAGCGTGCCCGAGTCGGTGTTCTCCGCCGGCGCCACCCGCGGCGCGTTGTCCACCAGCATGCGGTTGGTCTCCCAGACCTTCTGCATATCGGCACCGACTCCGACGATCGAGTTCGCCACGATTTGGATGTACCGAATGAGCTTGTCACGCTCCGTCTTGAAATAGCCCTCGCCGCGCGCGTGCTGGGCCGCGGTGTCCATCCACATCTCGGCGCGCCGCCGCTCCTCGACAGCGGTGCCGAGCGGAATGCCCGCGAGTTCGTCGCTCGGAAACCACGTGCGCGCAACCTCCGGCGTCTCGGCGCACGTCGAGCATTCGGCTTTCAGGCTCATACCGTGCCGGCACTCGAGCCGCGTCTTCGGCTCGAGTCGAACGCCCGCGCCTTCGACGACGACTCGCAGGGCCTCGATCTCGGGCGTGGTGAGCGGCGAGTGGCTCTGCACGAGCTCCCACGCCTTACGCGCAGTCTCGTTCACGCGCTGCCTCCCCGCTCCATCTCGGCCACGATCGCCGGGTCGTCCTCGATCTCCGGCGGCGCGTCCGGGTTGCCGTCGCCGTTCTCTTTCCGGTAGGCGTCGAACTCGTTCGCGAGTTGGCGCACGTTGAGCACGTACTCGGGGTCCCGGTTGCGGAGCTCACACGCCTCGGCGTAGGCGCGCAGCGCAATCGCCGCATCCGGATCGCGCGCGCCCAGCACGAAGAGCGGCCACGCCGGGATCGACCCGTCGCGCCGTTTCACGAGGTACTTGCCTCCGGGGATGCCGTTCTTCCGCCACAGACCCATCGTCGCCTTTGCCATTCGATCCTCCTTCATTCGGGAATCCACTCGGCTCCCGTCACGCACACACAGACGTCGTACGCCGCCTTCGAACAGCCCTCGCCGTGCTGCCGCAGAAAGCGCGGCTGCCCGGTCTCGCACTTGCGCTCCTGGCACGTTCGCTCTTGCTGGCGCTCTTGCACCCGCACCGAGCGGATCATCCACACGAGCACGCAGACCGCCACGGCCATGAGGACGACCAGACTACCGAGCCCCAACTTGGCCATCACAACGCGAGCCTTTCCCCGACGAGCTCCTCGACGAAGCGAAGCATATCCCGCCCGACCGCCTCCGCCCGAAACCGCGCCAGGTCGACGTCGGGCCGCCTGTCGTGATCCTTCACCCGGCGGAACGCCTCCCACATCGCCGCGCGCGCCGCCTCAAGCTCGAAGTCGAGGTAGCGCGCGTCCGGGTTCCACCCGTAGAGCGGGTGACACGGCACCGTCCCCGTAGGCTCGACGCGCACGTCCTTCTCACCCGCGAAGTCCTGCGGGCCGCCACTCGGGGTGTAGATCATGAGGTTGCCGGCGAGCTTCGCGTCGTACGCCGGCATGTCGAACCCCTCCCCGCGCGAGAGCGTGACGTACACGTCGCCGAAGTCGTGCATGCTGACGAGCGTCGCCGCCGGCAGCCTCGCCGTGAAGAGCTTGATGCCCGCGCGCCAGTTGAGAAACGTCCACCCGTTCGCGCGCACCTGGGGCAGGAGGCAAGCTTGCTTGATCGCCTCGACCGGGTTCTGCGGGTAGCCCTCGATGGGCTTGCGGAGTTCGCTCGTCTTCAGCACGAGCTGCGCCTGCCCGGGCCGGAACGCCGAGAGAAACGCCGCGATGAGCTTATCCTGCGCCTTGCGCGGTTCCCACTTGCCGATATGGTAGAAGCGCACCGTTCCGGGACGCCGCTGCCGGCCGACGAGCGCGAGGTGCGGGTCGTCGGGGAAGTGCGGGATCGGGACGACGCGGAGCTTCGACGCCGGCACGCCCGCGCGCTCCAGCATGTCGCGGTTGGCCCGGCACGCCGTCCAGCACTGTCCAACCCGCTTCAACGCGTCGATCGATCCGCGCGGCACCGGGTCGCGCTCCCACACGGTGTAGAGGATCCTCGCCTGGTTCACGCGGTCGAACGCTTCCTGCTTCATGAACCGCGTCTGATCGGCCGACATCGACGTATGCCGGTGGAGGTTCTGATCGGTCGGAACGAGCTGGTAGATCTCGACCCAGGGCCGCGAGATGGACGCCCGGATCAGCGGGCGGAGCTGCTCTTCGATCTTGCGAAACTCGTCCGAGTCCTCGCCTGTGTGGATGCGCTGAAAGTAGCTGCGCAGGTGAATCGGAACGCCCGTCAGCGAGAGAGCGCGCGCGGACCGCCGGCTGTGCTCGGCGAAGCCGTCCGCCACCGGCTCCCACGGCGCGCGGTAGTAGATGCCGCGCTCGTGCTCCGACTCGGTCCCTTCCTTGAACGCCGGCTTACCGTCGGCAGCATCGGCCGCCTCCGCGCTGTGGCCGAGGTAGTCGAGAATGGTCCCCGTCTTCTCGCTCACGACGCCGGCTCCGCAGCGGGAAGCTTGAAACCAAAAAATTCGACCAAAAGGTTCACCATGGTCGCCAGCGCCTCGGGCGTCGGCTGCGGCACTTCGCGGGCGTAGAGCAAGAAAAGCACGTCCAAACAAGCCCCGCGATCCTTGTCCATGAGCGACACGAAGAGCGACGGCGTCATCGTCAGCGCGCCGTCGCCGGCCTGCGTCAGGATGCCCGATCGGATCATCCCATTCACCATCTTCGCCGCTTCCGCAGAGATGTTTGCGCCTGGCACGACGGGCGGATCGATCATCGGTCCGACCCAGCCGCGCACGGTATTGGCTCGCGCATCGGCGAAGGCTCGCGCAAAAGTTGCCGCGTGGTCGCCACTGCCAACGCGCCGACCACAAGCAGCAAGCAAAGACACGCTGTCCCCATAATGAAACTGCTCATCGGTCCGGCCGGACGCGGTTCTTTTCGATGCGCGCGCGCCACCCGCACTTCGGGCAACTGAAAGGCTCCGTCTCCCGCACGACTCCGGCGGAGGGGAAGACGAAGATGCTCTTTTTCCACCCGTCGGCGGCGCGGGTCCACTCGACCCACTCGAACGGTTCGCCCGCTGTCGTCGTGTCGAGCTCCCACTTCTTGTTGGTCTGCCGAATCTGGATCTGGTTCTGACCCTGCGGCTCGCTCTCCTGGCACTTCGGACACACCAAGATGAGCGTGAGCTCGCCCGGCAGAAGGGGATCGATGCCGACCTTGATGTCCGCAAGGCACTGGAGCTGGTCGCCGTTCTCGTAGCGCTCTTCCCCGCCGGGCGTCAGGTACTTGAGCAGCACCATCGGGCTCACCTGCGCGCCGTGCGAGCCCGGGTTGAACCGGTTCTCGAAGATCTTGCCGCCACCCTGCTCGACCGGGATGCGCGCGAGCCGCTTCTCGACATCGTGGACGTCGCGCCGTTTCTCGGCGTCGGCCTCGGCCTCCGCCACCATGCGGTCGTGACCGGACGTGTGCGTCCCACCCTTCACGAACATGTCCACCGGCAAGCCAAAAAGGAGCTTGCGCCCCTCCTCGGCGGGCGGCGGACTCGACGGCGGCGCGGGCAGCGTCGTCGAGGTTTGCGAGACATCGGTTTGCGACGCAGGCGGGTCGTTCGGCGGGTCGGCCATCGCCCGGAGAATGCCCGACCCCACCGCCAAGGGTCAAGTATTTGATAGTAGCGACGCAGTGGTACGTTTGTGCTACCTTGGCCCGACCGCTGCGTGATGGAACTGCTGGACCCCGACACCCAGGCGCGCATCAACATGCAGATCGCCACGCTCGACCGCGCATGGAGCGACGGCTGGAACGAGTACGGCACCGAAACCGACGTCTCGGTCGGAGAGTTCGGCGTCGCCGTGCGCTACTGCCACCTGTTTTTCACCACGATGCTCCGCATGCCGAACGGACTGCCCACCCCGCTGACCGCGCTCGACGCCAGCGTGCGTGAAGCCATCGCCGCGCTGAACGCCGCCTGGCAAGGAGCCGCCGACTACGACGGCAAGTACGACGCGCTCACTGACCACCACGTGCGCGCCCTGCACGTCGCCCTCAAAACGCTGCGCGACAACGCCATCCACCGGGGAGTGAAATGGACAATCTGACTCCGGGCGAACACCGCTGGGTCGGCGAAGCCGACCACCTTTGCGCCAACTGCGGCGTCGACGCCGGGAACGACGAGGCCGAGAAGCCGTGCATCGGCACCGGCGAGCTCCACCTCTACATGACGCCCGACGGCGGCGAATGGGTTATCGCCCACACCCAGGACGATGCGTGGCGGGCCCGTGAAGAGCAGACCGGGGAGGAGCGCGACGACTTTCGCGACAACTGGTGGGTCGAGCTGAAACCGCACGACCAGCTCGAGATCTACGTTGACCCTGACGACGGCGTGCCGACCGACCCCGAGGACTCCGGCGCGCGCCCGCTCACCCTGACGGCTGCCGAATGGATCGCGCGCCGCGGTCGTGGTTGGCTTTGCACGAGCGAACGGTGATCCCGATGGGCGAGGCCAAACGTCGCAAGCAGCTAGGGCTTCCTTCGCGGCACAGCTCGCCGCGGCAGCCGTCGCGCGATGAGGTGATGTCCACCGAATGGACCGACGCTCCCGACCCCCATTCCTTCACCGATGGCACCGTCATCGCGTTGGCGATCGACGGCGCCCCCACCGAACAAGCATGGCGCGACCTCTACATCCAGAGCCTGGGCACATTTGTCGGCGCTCTCAACCACGTCGCCCCCGCGCACCTGCGAGGCCAGTTTCGATGGAAGGCTGAACCAGCGCAACCGCCCAATGAGGATCCACCGACGTTGGCTGTTCGCATCCACTGCTACGTCGTTCCGGCACTTACAATGCTGGAAATGGAGTTCGTGAGCACTACGTTCGAGATGTGGTCCGACAGCATCAAACGCCAGCGAGGGCGCTCATAAATGGGAAAGGCGCGAAGCAGCTCCCGCCGCCGCGACACGTCGGTCGACCAGGCCGCGACCGACCAGATGGTCAACGCGATCCACGCCCTCGCCATCGCGATGCGCATGCACATCTTCCCAAGCCGCACCTCCGCCCAGTACGCCTCGAACCGCCGGCGCGTACGCGAAGAACTTGAAACCGCCCAACGCGCCGTCGAGCGCGCCCTGGTTTACACGAAAGGATAGCCCATGAAGACCGCCGCGGTGTCGTACATCGAACGAGAAGACGGGCGCCTGCTCGTCGTCTGGAACAAGCGCTACGGCGGATGGTCGATGCCGGGCGGAATGGTCGAAAAATGGGAGACCGTCGAGCAAGCGCAGGAAAGAGAACTCTTCGAGGAGACCGGGCTGAACACGCTGTCACAAGAGGTTCTCTATGAAGGATCGCACGGTATTCCGTCGTCCGATGCGTCGCGCGCCAGCCATGTCACGCTTTTCCGGGTGACGTACGAAGGAGTGCCGCGCGAACACGAGGTCGGCTGCCCGGTCACCTGGATGACTCGCGACGAGTTTCTGAAGTGGTCGCCCTTCGCCCCATTCTACGTCAAGGTCTTCGACATGATCCCGCCCGCCACATGGGCGCCCGAAGCGTTCGAATGACCTGCGAGCCGCTCCACGGCTCCTGCGGTCGCGCGAGCGGCCACCGGGGCCACTGCCACGCCGCGGACGTCGCGCACGTGAACTTCGCCGATCCCAACTGCGAGCTCTGCGCGAAAGCAATTGAGCTCCACGGCGTCAAGTCGAGTCCGTGGTGGACCGACCTGCCCGTGCCGGCCCGGGCGATGCTGCTCGGCGGGAGCTGGCGCGACGTGCCGCTCGACTCGAGTCGAGCCTCCGACGTGGCCCGGTCGCTCCAGGCCAAAGGGCTCGGCCAGATCGTCTACCATCAAAACGAGCCGCACTTTCGCGCCAACATCCGGCGCCCCGACGCAGAAGGGCAAACCCTCAATGATTCGGTGCAACCAAATTCTGGAGCCCGACCCGCGGGCGCTCGACCCCGAACCGTTCGTTTGCGCCGGTCAGGCAACACACTACCGATGCGGGTCGAAGGATCTGCCGATCTGCGGGGACTGCCTGGACACCTACCGGCTGACCGAGGACTGGCCGGAGATCGAGGCGAGCCTCGTGCCGATCCCGCCGGAGGAGCTCCACCTCGCGCATTGAAGAACGCCATCTGCCCGTGCGGCTACGTCTTTCCCATCCTCGCCATGCACGGCAAGTTCTCGTTCATCTACGGCGCCGAAGGCAAGGTGAACCAGATCTGCCCGCACTGCGGGCACGAACAAACCGCCATCATCCTCGCCCCGCGCGAGCACGCCGAAGACATTCCGACCCAATAGTGAGGACCCATGCTCGTCTTTTTCTCCGCCTACCAGCTTCTCGAAACCGCGGCCAGCCAGCTCGAGGGCCAGGACGACGCGCTCGCGGACGAGGTGCGCAGCACGATGGATCGGCTATGGAGCAAGCTGAGCCAGCCCGAGCGCGAGCTCCTGAACAAGCGCAAGACGGTCCCGTCCAGGCTCCCCGGCACGATCAGCGACGCCGAGCTCTGGGACGCGTTCGCCGAAGAGCTCGTCCAGGAACGCAGGGCCCTCGTCGACACAACACTCTCCGAGAAGGGTGGCATCTTCATCTTCGAGGCCATCCGCTTGACCGAGGTCGCCGCGAAGCGTGTCGCGGCCCGTATCCGTGGCGACAAGTGAGCCAGCTTCTCATCACCCCGCGCCGCTCGCTTCAGCTCGCCAAGCACCACATCGAGGCTGCGCTTTCGATCATCGAGCGAAACGAAGACGCCCGGCTCGCCCTCGCCGACCTGCTCCAGGCCATGAAGATCCTCCGCAAAACCGTCCTACCGTACGTGCGGTCACTCGCCAAGGGCTGGGCCCGCGGCGTGCCGGATTGACCATGCCCGCGCCGAAGGAAAGGAAACAACCGACGTACCGGTGCCAGTTCTGCACCGCCGAGTCGCCGACCAAGGAATGGAAGGCGAAGAACGACCACTGCCCGAAGTGCGGCCTGGCGTACGACGCGCTACTCGCACAGGACGAAGACGATAGCTGAATGGCCGGCCGCAACAAGATCGCCGCCGAGGCGTACCTGCGAGAGCTCGAACTCGCGCCCGGCGTGGTTCGCGCGCGCGTTCCGACCGCCCTCGTCGAGGGACTCCGCAATCCCATCTACGAACCGCTTCTCGACCAACCCCTCTTTCCGCAGCTCGTCTATGGCCGGCCGAAATAAGCTCGCCGCCGAGCGCGCCATCGCCTGGCTCGTCGTCGAAACGCGTCTCGCCGAACTCGAGGTCACCGATGACAAACTGATCCGCGCCCGCATGGCCGAGATCGAGGCCGTCAAGTTGCTACGCGAGACTAAAGCACAATGAGCAGCGCGGCGCCGACTCCGACTCCAGCCGCGCCGATGGCGAGCGCTTTCTTTTGCTGCGCCGTCATGCCCTTCTGCGCAGCCGCCACCTTCCGAATAACCGTCGTTTGCACCACGCTCTGCTGAACGAGCGCCTTTTGCGCGTTCGCCTGGGCCGTGATGAGCGCGACCTGCCGCTGCCCGTCGCTCGCGAATTGCTGCTGGGCGACCTGCTGGATCGTTTGCAGCATCACATCGCCCGCAGCCCTGATCTTCTGCTGGTACGTGATGACCGCGCTGTCGCGCGCCGCGATGGCCATCCAGTTGGACGCCACGTAATCCATCGTGTCGTGGTACCACTGGAGGAATCCGGGTCGGTTCTCGTTGGCGTTGCACTGCCAGAGCGCGATCATGAGCTCGGTCGTGCTGCACGTCTTGTTGAGCTGGGCCTTCTGCTGCGCGGCCTTCTGGGCCGCCTGAGCAGCCGCGGCCGCGCTGGCGCTAGCTGACGCCGTGACAGTCGCCTGGCCGCTGATGCCAAGCGCTTCGAAGCCTCCGAGCGGAGCGTCCGAAGCGTCGCACTGCGGCATCCCGATTTGCGCGAACGAACAGAACACGGGCGTTTTGCCGTCGGCCCGCAGCGGCAAGAGGCTTCGCGGCACCTGTCCGACGCCCGACACGATGGCGGCCTGCCGGCGTACCTCGTTGTAGCCCGACTCGTCCGCCCCACGAACCGCAATGTTCCCGAAGTTCTTCTGCACCGCCGCGTAGACGTCCGTCGCAAACTGCTGGCGCGCCGGCAGCAAGACGACCTGCTCGGGCTGCCTGTCGCCGTTTTGCTGGCGGTAGAGATAGCGGTCGCCCCGCACGCTCGCGAGCGCGTTCTGCACGATCGGAATCTTGCCGGTGACCTTGCTCGGCATCACCATCGAGTCGTCAATGCCGAGGCCGTTCGGAATGAGCAGCATCCGGTTGTAGACGTTGGCGACCGAGAAGAAATAGGTCGACGTGTACTCGTTCATGCGCTCGACCACCGCGGTCTGGATCGCGTCGCGCGCGGCGCGAAGCGCCCGCTCGTGCTCGGCCCGTTCCTTGTTGTTCGCGCCGAAGAGATCCTTGAGCCCGTCCACGATGCCGCCGACGACGGCCACGACGAGCGCGCCCACCGTCGCCCCGATCGCCGCGCACGGTGGGCCGCACACCGCGAGCCCGACGACTCCGCCGGCCACCGTCGCCACGTCGGTCGCACTGATCGAGCCGCCCATGACCCCGCCGATGATGTTCGACACCGCCCCGACCGGAATGCCGGTCGCGTTCGAAATCGCCTGCGAGCCGTACTGCTGCCCGAGCTGCATCGTCGCGCCAACGAAGTTGTTGCGCAGCGTCGCCGCGTCCTGGGTCAGCGCGCCGCGGGCGATGTTGTCGTACGTGTCGAAGATCTCGTACGGCACGCCCTGTCCCTTGGCCGCACTGCGCGCCTCGGCGTGGAGCTGGCTGGACATGCCGCCGATGATGCTGTCGCCGAGCGCGCCATAGCCGCCGACGCCCTCGTACCCGTTGTAGCCGGCGTAGCTCATGGCCCTAGAACCGGAACGACGGCCCGCCTCCTCCTGGCAAAGTCCGCGTCGGCGGAGGAGACGCAGCGGGCGACGGCGTGAACAGCGAAGCGCTCGAGAACGTCCGAGGAGCCGTAACGGCCGACGCAACGATGCGGGTTGCAGGAGCTGGAGCGAGCGGCGGAGGCGGCGCGGGCGGCGGGGCCGACGGGATGAAGAGAGTCGCCGTCGACATCGTCGAAGGCCCGCCGCCCGACGTGGGAGGGGGCGGCGGCGGCGGCGCTTCCGGGATCAGCATCGGAGCAGGTGCGGACGGCGCGCTCGGCGCCACTCCTGGGGTCGACTCGTAGCGAATGAGCTGCCCCGGTTGAGCGCCGCCGGGGATCGCGTACTTCTTCACGATGAAGACGCCCGCCGCGCCGGCAAGCCCGCCGATCACCGCGCCGACGGCTCGCCGGTTCGGTGCGAAGAGGAGGCCCGCGCCGGCGCCCACGGCAGCTCCGAGCAGGGTGGGAACCAGCGCGTTCGACGCAGGGGCCGGCTGCGGGGGCAGCATGGCCGAGTCGCCGTAGCCGCTGCGCGGCGCCTGCACGGGAAACGGGCTTGTCCACATGCGGCTACCTCTTTCCTTTCAAGAGGATGACGGCACCAACCCCCACGATGCCCACAGCCGCGGCCGTGAGAAGGGGGTTTTTCTGGAAGACGTTGTACGTCTTCCACGTCGCCGGCTGGTAGAAGACCGCGTAGCCCTGACCCAGAGCTGCAGCCGCATCGAGATCGTCGGTGACAACGGCCATGGTCGTGCCGTCGTCTTGGTTCGTGCCGATCCGCGTGAGCCGCTGGACGATGTCCGTCGGGAGCATCACGCCGAGGCCCTTCGTGCGAAGCGCGAGGATCGCCGCCATGAGCGAGCCGGGCAGGGCCTGCGCCTTGCCGACGTGAACGATGAACTGGAGGCCCTTCTTTTCGACGCGCCCGTCGAACGCCGCCATGATCGGCCCGAGGAGCTGCGTCGCGGCCGGCGTGAACGCCTGGAGCGGGCGGTTCTGCACCGGCGCAGGCTGCACCACTTGAATGCCGCTCGTGAGATCCGGGAGCTGCGTCGGCAGGCCCGGGATCTGCGGCAAGTCGGTCGGCATCCCAGGGAAACCAGGGAACGGCGTTGCGGGCGGTTCGGCTCCGAACATTAGGCTCGCCTCCGGTAGCGCCGCGCGCGCGCCGTCTTGTCACGTTTCAGCGCGTCGAAGATGAACGCGCCGACGATCACGACGCCCGCGAGCGTCCACCACTGCTGCGCCCCAGGGACCGCACCGGGCTCGGCGCCGACAGCGATGATCCGCGGCCCGGCGAGGAGCGGGTTCATGCCCCAGCCCGGCACGGGCTCCGACCACTCCCCAGGAAAGGACATGGGGAACGGCGTCTCGAGCGTGTCGAGCTGCACGTCCGGGTTGTCCATCGTGTAATAACCGAGGTCGCCGAACATCAGGCCGCCACCGCCCTTTCACGCTTCTCACTGAACCAGGAGTAGGCTTCCGACAGCGCCTTGAATTTTTTCTCGGCCTGCACGCGCTTGGCGGGCGTCGGCGCTCTGTCCGGATGCAGCTTGATCGACAGCTCCCGAAAGGTCGCGTGGATTTCGTCCCACGTCGTCGGGTCCTTCAGGCCGAGCACCTTCAGGTACCGGCGTCGCTTCTCGAGATCGACGGCCTCTTGCGACGCTGGCGGCGCCGACTGCGATCCGTTCGCACCAATGTCCGGCCGGGCCTGCCACTCCGGGTGCTTGTCCTTCATGAGCTGCACGCACTCGACCATGCAGCGAAAGCACGCGATCTCTGCGACGTGGTTCACCATCGCGTGGTGCAGGCACGTCGGATGCCGGCAAAAGCAGCACGCGCCGATGGCGACATGCGGGCACGGCTCGAACTTACCGGTCGCCGGGTTCTTCTGCTTCACCGAGCACGCGAGGTTCGCGCGCGTGATCGGGTACCACTTGCGCATCACGTGCTCTTGGAAGTTGCCGAACCACCGGAAAACGCTCGCGGCAAGCGGGTCCGTCTGGGCGTTGGCCACTTGGCCGACCGCCCGATTCACGAACTTGCCGATGAACGCCTCGAATCCGACCACTTCCGCCACCTCCGAACTTATGCTGCGCGCTTGCGCTTCTTTCCCCCGCCGAGCGCGAGGTAGAGAACTGCCGCTCCGCCGACGACGAGCACCGCCGTGCCGACCGGGCCGACCCCGGCGAGCATGTTGCTGCCCGCGAGCACGCGCTTCGCAGCCTCGACCACAGACGGCTCCGCTCCGCGCGTGACGAAGTAGAGCCCGCCCTGCTTCGCGAGGCTCGCCACCGTCTTCGGGTTCTTCGTGATGATGAACGTCCGCTTGGCCGGCACCGGGTTGACGAGGCTCGTCTCGGAGAGCACCGCGTAGCCCTTTTGGAACTGGCTCGCGATCTGCGAGAAGCTCGAGTACGGCCCGGGCTCCGATCCCTGCGGAGGCGTGTCGTAGCCGACGTACCAAACCACCGCGACGTCGCCGTTGGTCGTCGGCATGGCAAACGCCGTGGGCTTACCCGACCAGGGCGCGAGCATGGCGTTGATGAGCGCCGCGCCCGAGTCCGTCGAGAAGATGATGCCGCCGTCGCTCTCGAAGAGCTGGGGCGCGGGTGGCGCGAGCTCGGGGTGCGGAGCCGGAGGCGGCTCGGTCGCAACGCCGAGGCCGCTCACGGGGATGTACTCGCCGACGCCGAGGACCGGCATGTACTCGCCGACCCCATGCGTCTCGTGTCCACCCGGGGTCTCTTCGTACACGCCGAACCCGGAGAACACCGAATCCTTGTACGGCGCCCGAAAGTGGCTGATCTCTTCGTAGACCCGACCCATCGTTACCTCCGTCTCTTCTTCCCCGAGAATACCATGAAGCCCACCACGGCGAGCCCCCCGACGACGAGCAGGGCTTTACCGCCCCCGAACGAGGCCGTCATCGTGCCCTTGCCCGCGACGATGTTCGACGCAAGGAGCGTGACGCCGAAGACGTCCGTGCTCGGCGCCGCGTCGGCCACCGCGTAGAGGCCGGGCCTCGCCACCGCAGCACCACCCGGCGCGTTCGCCGCCGAAGCGCCTGCAAGCTGGGCGACCGTTTGGGGGTTGTTCGTGATGACGATCTGCGCGCCCCGATCGGGCTGAAAGTCCGTCTCCACCAGGACGACCGCGCCACCCGTGTTCGGCGCCTTCGACCATTCGGTCTGGCCGTTCATGGCCAGCGCGGTCTCGACCCACTGCCCGAGCGACTTGCAGGTCGAATCGGCGCTCATCTTGAGGACCACGTCGGTCATCGACGGCGCCTGCACGTGGCAGGCGAAGCTGACCTTTTTCGTCTGCTCCCAGGCCGCGCGCGCGTCAGGCCCGAGACCAATCAGTCCGTTCGAAACCACCAAGCTGCCGATCGCGGTCATGACCGTTATCCTTTCCTGAAAATGAGAGCCAACCCGACCAGACCGCCGACGATCCAGACGGTGGGAGACTTCGCGAGTTCCGTGAGCTTGCTGACGGCGGCCTGGGTGCTCGATGGCGCTGCCGGCGTCGTTCCAGGCGGCGCCGTCGGCACAATGGTCGCGGGCGGGGGAGGAGCCGGCGGCGGCAGGACCGGCGGAATCGGCCCGAGGGGCGTCGCCCAGGGGGCCGCAGCCGTCGCCTGACCCGGCGTGAGGAGCACGGCGTAGTTGCCGGTCTTGCCGGGGTCGGTGAGAGCCGCGAGCACGTTCGGATCGGTCACGAGCCGGATGACCTGATCGATGTTTGCCTGGAAGGCGTCGAGCAGAAGGACCGTGTTGCCGGCGCGCGCCATCGCGAGGACCGCGTCTTTCGTCGAGATGATTCCGGGCGTCGCGCCCGGCGTGAGAATGAGCCGGATGCCGCGATCGTCGACCGCCGGCATCTGCGGCAAGATCGACATCGTCGCGAGCGCCTCGAGCAGCTCCTTCGTCGAGCTCTCGTTCCAATAACGCACGCCGTCCTTCATCGTGAAGAACGGATCGGCGTCCGGGGCATCGGCACCTAGCCCCCAAAACGCGGCCGGCATCACGCTGTAGCTCATGCGGCTTTCCTCTTCTGGAGCATGTGGTAGACGGTCGCGCCCGACACGACGATGCCGAGTCCGACTCCGATGAGGGTCGCCCAACTGAGCACCGCCGCGGGCGGCCCCTTGTCGGTCGGTTTTTGAAGCGGAGGCGCACCGGGCGGCGGGCTGTTCGGGTTCGGCGGGTTCGTCGTGCCGATCGTGGTCCACCCGCCCTTGCCGTCCGGATACGAAAGCGCGAACGGGGGCGGCGACGCCGGCAGGAGCACATCCCCGAGGCCCGACAGCCACGGGAGCTTCGGAAACCCAGGAATGCTGGGAATCGACGCGCTCGGCACGCCGGGAAGCGCGCCTGCGCCGGCCGCCATGTTCTCGAGCCCGGGCGCGTAGACAATGAACCAGTCCCGCGCCCCGCCGAGCTTGCCCTCGCGCGCCGCCAGGATCGTGCGAAGCGCCGCGACGTACGCTCGCGCGTGCACCGCGACATCCGGCGGCACCACGACGCCCGGCATGAGGTTGCCGAGGTTCGCGTCGGAGGGATCAGGATCAGGCGCGAAGAACCGACTCGTCAACATGTCCCACGAAACGCCCATCACGCCGGGCTTGCGCTCGGCGAGGACAACGCCGGCGTGCTTACGCGCGATGTTCTGGAGCCAGATGGAGAACGGGATCGTCGTCGTGCTCAGCATCGCGCCGGCCTGCGCGCAGCCCGGCACCGGCGCGGCCGCGCACGCCGATTTCATCCAGTCGCTCCACTGCCCAGGCGCGTAGATCGCGCCGTCGAGCGAAGGCACGATCTGGCACTTGTCCATCGCGTCCGAACGCAAGTAGCCGTAGTTGACGAGCCAGTTGAGCACTTGAGCTTCGCCCGGGCTCGGCACCGGCAGACCCCAAAAAGGGCGCTGCCACGACCCAACGATCTGGGCCGCGATGCCGGGCAAGTTCCATGCGGCCGGTGTCGGCACCGGGCAGGAACTCGCGACTTGACCGAAACCCGTGTATGACAACTATCCCCCCTTCGGCAGGTTGACGAGCACGGCGAGCAGCACCACCGCGGCGCCGCCCCCCATGACGAGCATCTTCGTTTGCGGCGTCTGCTTCGCCCACCACCCGCCGGAGGCCGGCGCCGGCGTCATGCCCGGCGGAGGCTTGAGCTGCGACGTGATGAGCTCCGGCGGAATCCCAGGCGTGGGAGGC
>Ga0137445_1000039_pt1 | contig 14078 bp, 25 predicted proteins | sample EasRivERMGT338_2_FD_104647 | JGI IMG/M metagenome (GOLD analysis project Ga0137445, IMG submission 104647) | Soil microbial communities from meander-bound floodplain in the East River, Colorado, USA - East River MetaG ERMGT338_2 | ecosystem: Environmental > Terrestrial > Soil > Floodplain ...
GCGATCATCCGGATTGCAGCGAGGTTATCGACCGGGGGTTGTCATATGTCTGCGGCGGCGGTCCCTACGGAGAAAGCTTGAGCGATACTGACATTGTGGGGTGCGGTCTTTTTTTCTGCGGGATGCATCTTGGAGCGTCCAGCCTTTGCGAACGGTGTTCAGTTCTCGGGAATGGTGAGCTCAATGAGCCGTTTCCAGCAAAGCCCGATCATCCGGAATGGATCCACCACAAGATGACCGACCCAAGCTGGGAATAATGGCGAAAAGAAAACAAGGAGAAGGCAGAATGAGAATCTTCGGCCTGGATCCCGGGCCCATCGAAACGGCCTATTGACTTATTGATGTTGGGTATACGGCTCAATCTCCTCGCAAGACAGAAACGGCGCTCATCCTCAAGGCCCTCACAGTTTCGCCCCCGGACCAGGTTGTGATCGAGTCAATTCAATCCTACGGGATGATCGTTGGTCGCGCGGTTTTCGATACCTGTTACACGATAGGCAGAATTCTCCAAACGTGCGACAACATGGGAATCGAATGGACCCTGTACCCCCGCCCGGAATACACCAGGCGCATTTGTGGGGTGGGAAAAATCAATGATTCCATCCTTCGGCGCGCTCTTGAAATGCGATTCGGGGGATACGGTGAGGCAAAATCAGACGAAGTAATTCCGGATGGCGAGCCCGGGGCTGGGGTCTACAAGGGGGGGGCCAGGAAAGGCCAGCCGCGGCGCCGCGAGGTTCGAATTCCGGAGCCCTTGTTCCATCTGGCGGGAAACAGCGACAAGCGGAGTGCGTTCGCCGTGGCCGTGTACCATCTCGACATTCTGAAAGGGGGAAAAGGAAATGGTTCATAGCATCGGAGCTGTTCCGGAGTTTGCCTGGATCCTGGGGCTGGGGATCGCCTTCCTGGCCGGCGCGCTGCTGGGGTACGCCCTCAAGGCCCGGGCTCATGAGGCAGAAATAGACGGGATCCTGCGGATCGCCAAGCGTGTAGCTGATTCCCGTCCGGTAGAAAAGAAAACGCCCCAGGGGATAGCTCCCCCAGGGCGCGCTGGCCGGCCGGCTGATCCCCCGCGGTTTAATCGGCCGGTTGTTCCGGGATCCGGTTACTGATCCGGACGGCGGTATTCCAGGGATCCCGAAACTTCCCCCGGAATCGGTCTGGCCGCTGGTCGATAATCGCAGCATAACTCCCTGGCGAGGGCGGCGCGCACTTTTTACACAGCCGGTCCGGGGTGCATTTGCACTTCGGATCAGCTATCCCTGAGAACCTGGGGACCTCGCCGGCCTCTTTCATGGGGTGAGCTCCGCGAGCTCGGAATCCAGATACCGGACGGCGCCGGCCAGGTCCCCATGCTCCCAATTCTTCACGACCTCGCTCCCGGCTTTGACCAGCCCCCCGGCAAACGCCCGGACGATGCAGCTCCGGTGGAACTGAACACGGTCCCCGAAATAATCGTGATACAGCACGACCACGGGCGCCCCCTTGTCAATTTTCCGGTGGCACTCCTGGCACGTTGCGCGCCCCGAAACGGCCTTCGCCTTGATGTAGCTGATTTGTCCCATTATCGCCCCCTCGCGGCGTCTCGCTCCCGCATTTCATCATAGAAGTTTCGCTCCGGACGTTCAACGATGTTGAACACCTGGCAGACTTCCTTCGAGTGCCATGCGGCCGCGGTCTTGCGCGCCATGTCCAGGTGCTCGGCCGTGAACAGGTGCGGGAAGGAAAGGGCGACCAGGCACCAATCGCCATCTTCCTCGTACCAGCCCGGGCCGGCAAACGTCTTGCGCGCCGGCGCCGGGATCAGCTTCCGGATCTCCGGGGGGACGAAATATCCCCCATGGCCGGCCGTCTGGATGCTGATAATCCCCATTCCGATATGATCCTCATGCTGGGACGGTCCCCATGGCGTCATCATAGCTTTTCCCCCTTCTCGTTGGATTCGTAAACCTCGATCATTTGGGCCTCATACGTTTCGATTTCAACCGATTCATCTAAGCCGTCGATCCACCATTGACGCGCCGCGGATTCGCTCTCGGCCTCGACCGTGGCGCATTTACTCTCGGACCAGGACAGGACGAAAAATGGCATGGCGTCACCTCACCAGCGCCGCGGCGATGGCGCTTCTAACTGCGTTCGGCCATACGTCATCCGGTCTAATCCACGGGAACCAGCCCCGATTTATTCTATCCTCAACAATCAAGAGTGCTTCCAGCATTACCGGCGCCGCCGCCAGCAGCACGGCGTTTGCGGCTTGTTCATCTTCAGAAGTGAATACGTCAATGACGTTCGCAATTCTCATCTTTGGCCCGTATACTCCCCAGGCAAAAGGCCCGTCCGTAATAATTCTGACGTTTGTTGTTCCTCTCAAATCATGCTGTGCCGTCCATCTTCCAGGCGTGTGTTTACTCATGGCATCCCCCTCACAAATCTTCTTCGGTCGGGCAATTCTCGCAGCGGATCGAAACCGTGATCCCGTCCGGATCCGCGGTTATTTCCATGTCGGTTCCCGCGTGGCAGAGTATCCCGCAAGCGCCACAATGCAGGGCTTCTTCTTCCCCCAGGGTGTATATCGCGGTCGCTGAGCTCATCGGCCTTCCTTCCTGCGCGTGTAGGATGCGCGCCCCCCTGGGGATCCGTTAGGCGTTCACGACCTGGGAATCATTCGGCTGGATCTTGCTGACATGGGCCGGCTGTAATTCCGCGGGGAGCTCCGCGATCTTGCGGTATTCGTCGCTGATGTACTTCTTGAACCGCTTGACGGCGGCTTTCGACGCGACCGGATCCGCGGGAGTGTCCTCGCTGGGCCGCATCAGCTCGTAATACCGGACGCCCCCAGCCGTGGCATAGCTCCGGGACGGGACCAGGACGGTAGGCGCCTCGCCCTTCTTCGAGCGCCAGACCGAACAGCCGACCAGCTTGAGCCCCGCCAGGAGCCCTTCCTCGAAATGGATTTCTACATCGGCCAGCTTGCTTTGCGGCGTTCCCCCGTGATTCAGAATGTAATGAACTCTCATCGCGTTCCCCTTCCTGCGCGTATCTTCGGCGCGCCCCGGGATTGGCACGGCTACGGCGTCAGCCCTTGACGGTTCCGGGACCATTGTTCGAACGTGGGAAGCTTTTCCAGCTCATCGGCCCGGACCAGGAGCCCACAATATGAGCATTTTCGAAGATTCGGCGTTGACGGCCGCTTGCGAATGTTCACCGCGTCATGGCCGCAGTTTCGGCAAACCTTTTCCCCCTCGACCATCACCAGCCCCCTTCCTGACTATTCCGAAACGAATAGACGGCGTTTTGACCGGCGCCCAGGATGATCGAATCCAGGACCGGGATCCCCAGCACCTTCCCTGCGTCTCTCATGCGTTTCGTCACAACGGCATCCTCGGAGCTGGGGAGAAGGGATCCGCTCGGGTGATTGTGCGCGAGGATCACGCTGGCTGCGTTCGCCGCTACGGCCGGCCGGAACACCCCCCGCGGATCCACCAGCCCAGCGTTGAGGATCCCCACGCTGACGATTTCCTCGGCTATGATGACGTTCTGCGTGTTCAGCAGCAGCACAACGAATGTTTCGCGGTCCAGGTTCGCGTACCCCTGGCCGATCAGGTAGGCGCCGGCGTCCTGATGGCCGTACACCTTGGCCGGCTCTGGCCCGGGCTCCATTACCATTTCCCAGCGGATCCGGCTCATACCTGGCCCCCTTCCTCGGCGTCCAGGAAAAATGCTTCCTCGTCCTCGCACTCGGCATCCGTTTCGCATCGGTGTTGCCCGGGATGGCACGGGACCACGGCGCGCCGGCTGGCGCAACCGTCCAAGCTGAACAGGAGTACCACCGCGGCCCATACCAGCAGCAGGAACAGGATCCGGGCGCCCCATTTCTTTCCCCAGGTCATCATCGGCTCACCCCGTACAGATTGCATCCGGGCTCGGCGCAATCGTTCCCGCCCTCATCCGGGACAGAGGCACAGCTCCCGCAATAGACGCACCCGCAAGCATCGCAGCGGGTCCAGGTGGCGACCAGCCGGCCGCAGCAGGAACAATGCACGGGCGGCTTCTTGCCCTGGGACAGCTCCCGCTCCGCTCGGGTCGGTTCGCCCTTCCTGGGCCTCATGTGCATTTTGCGCAACCGCGGCGCCGGCTTGACGGGCTGGGGCTCGGGGATCGGGCACCGGCACCCGTGATCCAGCGACCATTCCCCGACCTTGTTTCCGTTGATATCCATGCAAGCGGCGCCGGCAGAACCTTGGCGAACCTGCGCGGCGGCCTTGGCAAGCAACCGCTCGGCCTCGGCGTAGAACTGATGCAAGTCCCCGGGCTCCCCGAATGCGGCGTTGCACGTTTCGAACGACATTGAGAAGCCCATCACTTCACCCCCCCGTAACGGTATGCGCGCCGCGGATCCTTCCGGAACTCCTGGGCCATGTCGTAGGCGTCAGCTACCAGCGCCAGCAGGGGATCCCGAACGTCGATGGACGGCCGATAATTCCCCCCCGCGGTCAAAAGGTCGTGGAACTTCGCAAACGCGGTTTTCTCGGTGACGATGGCATCGAGCGCCGCCTCGGGGACTCCCATGTTGTACGTCATCACTTCACCCCCACGGCGTTGATGTACGGGATCCGGAACCGCTCCCAGCGGAACCGCTGGCAGGAGCAACCCGTGACCTTGCAGAACCCATGGCCGGCCGAAAAGGGCCCATCCGTATGCTGGCTGTTCGCCCCGTCCCCGGTATGGCCACAGGTGCAAATCGACGCCGGCGCCCCCTCTTTGTACAGTCTCGATACCTCTCGCTGTTCCTCGGTGATCCTCGGCATGGCCTTTGTCCCCCTCATCCCTGAATTTGTGCTCCTACCCTATATATGGGAAGATCCGTGCCAGAAATTGGGGATAAACCTGTGGATAAAATATACCCTCATCGAATCATATATTTACCTATGAAAATAAATAGTTATCCACAATCTTTCCCCAGCAATTCCCCACTAATTCCACAATAATAACCCTATCACTTCAAATACCCTCATATAAGCCCCCATCAATACAGGCTCCTATGCCCTCATGGCAGGGGCTCCGAAGCAAGGAACGGGAACGGGAACGGGAAAAGGAACAGGAAAAGACCAAGGCGCCGGCTACGCTCCGCTCCGCGGCCTCGGCTCAATTCGGTATTGACAAGACCGAAACGGCCATGGTACAAGAGCGCCATTATGGAACAAGCCCAGCAAGCCCCAGCCCTCGATCCCATAACAGGGCATCCAGCAAGGAAACCCGGACGGCCCCGGAATCCAATCCAGACCGCAACCGATATGACCATCAAGGCCATGATTTTACAAGGCGCCTCAATCCGGGGAATCGCCAAAGCCCTCAACATCGGGCAATCGACGGTGGCCCGTATCCGATCCCGCATCGTGAACGCGCCAGGTGCGGCGGAGGAATGTCCTGGCCTTTTGTCTCCCAAACGGGATGAGCTCGCGGGGAAGGTGATCGACCGATTCCTCGAAGCCGGCTCGAAGATGAAGCGGATCCGCGGCTCGGACGCCCTCGGCGCCGTCAAGCTGTACAGCGACCGCCGCTGGCCGACCAGGAAGGACGATGCCCCCGGGCCTCAATCGTTCACCGCGGTTTTCATCCAAGAAGCCCGGATCGAGCTCCCGGGCGCCCCCTCGCATACCACCCGTGGTATTTCGCCCCATCAGGAATTACCGGACGCTGGCCATCCTCAATCAAATCAAATACTTGAAGCCGAATTCAGGGACGGGTAATGGCGATTATGTCAAATGACCCCGGGATCCTGGCGCCTGGGGACCATGACACCAGCACGGAGCCCCAGCCCCTCGCACCCCAGCCCAGCGCCTCGACTTCCCCCGTTCCCGATCCCTCGCCGGCCGTCTCCCCCGCGGCTTGCCGGCGCCCGACCGCACCCGCACCCGCCGCCGCCCCACCCCTCGCGGCCGGGGGGGGCAGGCCCCCGCGCGATGCCCGTCTTGGTGATATTGAACTCGGCTTTGGGCGCGCGCAATTTTTTCTGTTTTTGGACGGGCTGGATCCTGCGTTGACGGGGGTGGTTCGTGAGCGTCTTGAATTTCATGAAGCAGTTTTTCCGTTCATTTTGGTTCCAGGTTTGGGGACAAACTAACGGGAGGGGTTCGATGAATTTGAATGATTTCGCAAAGAAGGTGACGCTTGCAGAGGGCGGGAGGGTGAGCGTAAGCATCGCCCAGGTGAAGGAGATCATGCGGATCGTTTTCCGAATGCTGGCGAGGATGCGGAAAGAGGATGTAGACCGGCTGTTGAAGCGTTTTTCCGGAGAATAGCATTGGGCGATTTTTCGATATTCGAAAAGCTGGGAGCGAGGAAACGAATGCTGGACGCAGCTTTTTCAGGGCAGGGATCTCCCCAGCAAGAGAATTCCGCGCCGGCGCCGGTGGCGAAGAAGGCTCCGGTGGAAAAGCGAGTGCCGTACCGGGATCCCACAACGGGGAAGGTGCTATGGCGAACGATCATGGTGGACGAATGACGAAGCGCCCGAAACCGCGACCGAAGCCCGGGTACTGAGCCCGTGCTGGGGAACGATCGCGGCGGGACGTTCCAGGGGATGTTTTGGGCCTTCGTGGCGATGGCGGTCTTGGCGATGCTGTATCGGTTGCTCACCGGGCATTGGATCGGGGAGGGATGAAGCCATGCTGTATCTGCAAACCTTGTGGATGGTGCTGGTCGTGCTGATCCTCGAAGCTCCGCTGGGCCCCGCGTGGCGCAAGGTCGTGGGGATCACGCTGATCGTCGTGACGGTCCTGATCCTGCTTGGGTTCACCGGGATCTACTCCGGGATTCCCGTGATGCGAGTGCGGTAGGGCCGTGCCGGTCACGATCAAGAAGCTCGCCGGGGGCGGCGCCCAGGTATCGACGCCGAACATGATCCATGCGAAAAAAACGAGCATGGAAAAAGCGATGGCGCAAAAGCGGCTGTTGAACGCCGTCGATCACGGCTGGAAGCCGACCGGGAAGGCGCGGAAGATGCGGAAGATGATGAGCGGGGGATCCGGGTATTGATCGAAATTAACGGGCAGAAATGGGAAGCCCGACCGGATACCCGCTACAAATACGATTACAAGAAAATCGCTGACAATATCGCCTCCGGAAAGTGGCCAGAGATCGACAACTATCGGGCGCTGATCCTCGATGACCTGTGGTTCATCGTTCGATTCGTCTTGAAAGTCCCCGATCGCCTGTCCAATCATCCTTTCGTCGTTCAAGCCTGTCAGGACGTTGAAAACGGCCCGAAGGATTACACGCTGGACGTTTGGGCCCGGGAGCATTTCAAGAGCACGATCATCACGATCGCGGAGACGATCCAATTCTCGCTGAAAGAGCCCGACGAGGCGACCGGGATTTTCTCCTACGTTCGGCCGGTAGCGAAAAAATTCCTCGGCAGCATCAAGACCGTTTTTCAGAACGAGAAAATTCTCGCGCACTGTTTCCCGGATATCGTGTGGCCGGATTGCGAGAAGCAAGCTCCGCTGTGGTCGCTGGACGAGGGGTTAGTCCTCAAGCGGGGAACGAACCGGAAGGAGCCGAACATCTCGGCCTGGGGGCTGGTGGAGGGAATGCCGACCGGCTTCCACTTCGGACGGCGGGTGTACGACGATATCTCGACGGAGGACATGGCCGCGTCCCCGGACATGATGGATTCGGTTAAGACGAAATTCGACTCGAGCCAGAACCTCGGGACGGATACCGGCCATCATCGAGTGATCGGGACGTACTACCACCACGACGATCCGCTGACGTTCATCCGGGGGAAGAAGGCGATCGGGACCGGCGAGCCCCGCTACCATTACCGCTTCAAGCCGGCAACCGACGATGGTACTTCGACCGGCAAGCCGGTGATGTTGAGCGAGCGCCGCCTGGACGATTTGAAGGGGACGAGGACGTTCAACTGCCAGCAACTCCTGGATCCCAGCCCCTTGAGCGACATGAAGCTCAATCCGGACCTGTTTCTGCCGATCGAGCGGCGCATGATTCCGAAGGAAGTCTATCGGTTCATGCTCATCGACCAGGCCGGGGACCTCGATAGCGCCTTGAAAAAGACCGGAGGGGATCCCTGGGCCGTGGGGGTGGTCGCGGTAGAGCCTTTCAGCGACGATATCGGGCAATCCAGGGTGTTCCTCGAGGATCTTTGGATCGAGCCCTCATCCGAATCGGAAGCGATCGACCAAATCGTGAGAATGTACCTCAAGGCCGGGATGATTATGAAGCTCGGCGTCGAAAAAGTCAGCACTTCCACCACGCATCTTCACGTTGCCAGCGCCTTGAGAGCTCACGGCCGCTATGTTTCGTGGGAACCAGGAGCGAATGGCGTTCTTCTGCGGCCGGCCGGCAGGAACAAGAAGAAGATGATCGAATCCGCGCTGGGATGGCCGATGGGAAACGGGAAAATCTTCTATTCAACCTCTTGCCCGACGAATTACGTCGAGCGAATGAAGATGGAGATGCGGAATTTCCCCGTGTGGCACGATGACGGGATCAATATGCTGGCCTACCTGTACGACATCCTGAAAGAATATATTTTCGGAGCGGCAGAAGAAGCCTCGGAAGCTGAAAAGCGTAAGCGGTATCAGACAAAACCGGCCGTGCGCGGCTGGATGAGTATGTAGGGGGGCCCGTGGCCGAAACTGACACCGAAGGGCAGAGCTCGAAAACCCCGAATGAGCGTATCGGGGTCTACAAGGGCTGGCACCGGGAAGCGAAAGAACTCTCCGTCGATTGGCGCTCGGCCTCGAGCGAGGACGGCCGGTTCTATCACGGCGGGAAGGGCCAATGGGACCCGAAAGACGTAGCAACCCTCGAGGCAGAGGGCCGTCCGGTGTTCTCCATCAACCGGATCAAGCCGACGATCGACTTGCAGAAGGGCATCGAGATAAAAAGCCGCACGGATATTTCCGCGCGCCCCAGGGGCAAGAACGACGGTGGCACGGCCGATGCAATAACTTCTGGCTTCAAATATATCCAGGATCAAAACAACGCCGACCATAAATTATCCGATGTTTTTTTCGATGGACTCAAAGCCGGCATCGGCTGGGTGGAAATTTGCGAGAATGACGATCCCCGCGAGGAAGAAATCCTCCTGGACCGCATTGATTGGAAATATGTGGGCTGGGATCCGCTGGCGAGAAGCCTTCTGTTCGATGACTCTCGATTCATGTTCAAGGAAAAATGGATCGACCTGGAAGTTGCGAAGAAGAAATGGCCAGCAAAAGCCGATGAGCTCGAAACCGCGCTCCAAGACACGAAAGGCGAGGGGAGCGATAGCCAGCACGTTCAGGTGAAGCCCGACCAATACGCCTCCGGGAAGTCGGTTCAGTACCACGACACAGCCCGGAAGCGGATCCTCACCGTGCAGATGTATTTCAAAAAGCCCACCGATGCCGTGTTCCTGAAACTCAAGGATGGGACCGTGAAGGAAATCGCTCCCGAAGTTCTGGCGGCGAATTCGGCAATCATCGCGTCTCCGCTGGTCATCCGGGTAATTAAAACGCCCGTGGACAAGATTTGGGTCACTATCTTCTCGGGGGATACCATTCTCGAGGAAGAAGCTCTCATGAAAGCGAAGCACGACCGTTACCCGCTCATCCCGTATATCTGCTATCTGGACGAGGATGAAAACCCCTACGGCATGATCCGAAACATGAAGGATCAACAGCGGGAAATCAACAAAAACCGGAGTCAGTATTCGCATATCATTACGACCCGCCGCGTGTTCTTCGAAACGGGCGCTCTCAAGGATCCGATAGGCGCCAAAAGCCAGATCAGCCGTCCGGATGCGTGGATCGAGCTGACCCATGGCTCGTTGAACATGAAGAAATTTCAGTTCCAGCAGGATACCGCCGTCGCTGCGGAACATTTCAAGATCATGCAGGAGGCGAAGCAGGAAATCCAGGAAGTCTCGGGCGCCGTTGAGGAACAGATGGGAATGCAAACGAACGCTCGAAGCGGCGTGGCGATCGAAGCTCGCCAGCGGCAGGGGGCGACCGTCAACACGGAGCCTTTCGACAACCTTCGCCTGATGAAGCGCCGTATGGGCGAGATCATGCTTTCGGAAATGCGGCGCTTGTGGACATACGAGAAGGTTATCCGGATCACCGACGAACAGACCGGCGCGGATAAATTCGTGACGTTCAACCAGGGGGGGGCGAATAACATCACCCAGGGCCGGTACGATATCGTTGTTTCCGATCACCCGGAAACGGATACCACGCGGAATTGGATGAGTCGTACCCTGGCCGATTTCGCTACCCGGATGCCTCCGGACGTAGCTCTGCCGATCATGCAAGTCTCGCTGGAAATGACCGATATCCCGAACAAGGAAAAGGTCATGGCCAAGCTGGCAGAAGCGATCGCAAAACAGGACGATCTCACCCAGCAGAAACTCCTTGCCGACCACATCAACAAACAAAAGCCCCCCGCGGCGCCGGCGAAAGAGGAACCGAAGCCGATGGGCCCCGCGGAGCCTGGATTAACTCCGGAGGAAGCGATCGACAAGATCATCGCCGGGGAAACCTGGGGGGCCGTGACTACGCTCAAGGATTCCACGGTGGAGAAAGCCGCGGAATTCAAACTTGCACCAAAACCGCCAGCCGGGGGCGATACACCGGCCGCGCCTGTCCAGGCGTAAAAGGGAGGAATCATGTCAGGCGAGAACCAAATCGAGATCGAATTCACGGAAGCAGAACTGACGGGGGAGCCGTCCGGGGATCCCGGGAAAGGTGCGTCTACACCGCCACCCGAACCGGCGAAGGAGCCCGTAGCGGAGCCAGCAAAGGAGCCCGAACCGGCGAAAGAGCCGGCGAAGGAACCGGAACCGGCGAAACCGCCTCCGGGGTTTGTCACCCACAAGGCCCTGCACGAAGAACGGATGCGCCGTCAGGAGCTCGCCGCGGAACTCGAGGCCCTGAGATCAAGGACCCCGGCTGCGGAAGTGAAAGATCCAGCCGCCCTCATCCTCGAGGATCCGGAGGAAGCCGTCCGGATACTGATGCGGCAGAACGAGGATCTTCGCGCGGAAATGACCCGCAGCGATCTCGAGCGGGAGATCAAAACAGCCGTACCGGACTTCTTCGAAAAAGCCCCCGCCATGGAGGAATTGCTACAAGGCGAGGGGATGACGGAGGATGCAATCCGGGCGATGATCGGATCCGTGGGACGCGAGGCGCCTGTACTTTTCAAGGTGCTCGACAAGCTGGTGAGCGCACCGAACGAAACCGCGATGAGAACGAAAATCACCGCAGAGCTCACCCCCGCGATCACGGCACAGGTAACAAAAATGCTGATGGAGAAGTTCAAGATCGTGGATCCCGATACGAACATCAACCGCCTCCCTGGTGCGGCGCCTACCGGGAAAATCGTAGCCGAAGGTGAAAGCGAATTCGCAAAACTCTCCCCCGACGAGCAAGAAGCATGGCTGCGCGGGGGATAAAAAAATCAAGGGGTAAAAAGACATGGCCGAGACGGAATTTGGAGTAAACCACGCATTAGCCGTCAAGCGTTGGAGCACTTCGCTTGCGGTCGAAGCGGAGAAAAAGTCGTATTTCCGGAAGTTCATCGGGGAAGGTAGCATCATCTCGAAGCTGACCGACCTCGAGAAGAAGTCCGGGGACAAGATCACCCACGGGCTTCGCATGAAGCTCCGGGGAGCCGGCGTCACGGGGGATAACACCCTCGAGGGCAACGAGGAAAGCCTGACGTACTACGACGATGCCGTGCTCATCGACCAACTCCGTCATGCGGTCCGGTCGAAGGGGAAGGCGTCGGAACAGCGGGTCCCGTACTCCACCCGCAAGGAAGGCCGGGACGGCCTTTCGACCTGGTGGGCCGAACGGATGGACGAGCTCCTTTTCGTCTACCTGTCCGGAGCCCGGGGCGTGGATTCCACGCTCACCCTCCCGCTGTCCTTCACCAGCTTCGCCGGGAACGCCCTGAACTCTCCGGACTCGGCGCATTTGCAGTTCGCAAACGGGCTGGCGAAGGCGACCATCACCACGGCCGATATCCTCACCCTGTCGGAGATCGACCGGCTGGTGGAGAAGGCCGAAACCGTCGATCCGATGATCCAGCCGATCATGGTCGATGGCGAGAAGAAGTACGTCATGCTCATCCACCCCTACCAGGCGACCGATCTCCGGACCAACACGGCGGTTGGTCAATGGCAGGACATCCAGAAGGCCGCTCAGTCCCGCGGCAACGACAACCCGATTTTCAAGAACGCCCTGGGCGAGTATCGCGGGGTCGTTCTGCACTCCCACCGGAACGTGGTCCGTTTCAGCGACTACGGCGCCGGGACGAACCTCCCCGCGGCGCGCGCGCTGTTCCTCGGGGCCCAGGCGGCGGCGATCGCCTGGGGCAACGGACAGGCCGATAGCGGCGGCTCGGGCCGCTATACCTGGGTCGAAGAACTGTTCGACTACAAGAACAAGCTCGGCGTCTCGGCCGGCGCGATCTTCGGCATCAAGAAGTCCGTTTTCAACTCGGCCGACTTCGGCGTGATCGCGTGTGACACCTACGCGATCGCCCATTAACGGAGGGGGGACACCATGGCGTCTACCTTCCAGAGTGACAACGTAAAAAACGGCAAGCCGGCACGGACCGGGCTTGCGGCCGGATCCGTCTCCGGTCAGTACACCTTCCTTGCGGCTCTTGTGGATGAGGACATCATCCAGATGGTCAAGATCCCCGCGGGAGCAACCGTCACCGATTGGGTCCTCGATATCCCGGCGACCGGCCTCGACACCGGGACCGCAATCGTGTGGGCTCTCGGGGATGGTACAACGGAAGCCCGTTACGTCACGGGCGCCGTGCAGGGGCGGTCCTCGGCCGGCGCGCTTGTCCGTCCGGGTTCCACGGGCTCCGTTGTGGGGTCCTCGCAGTTCAAGTACACCGCGGAGGACACCATCGACTTCAAGGTGAAAACCGCGCCGACCACCGGGGTTGCCGAAGGTATCCTCAAGCTGACCGTGTTCTACACGATGGATCCGTAGGGAGGGGGGCGCTATGGCGACAACCTTCTATTCGGCTCCGTGCGCGGTAGGAAGTGGCATCCATCCCCGGGCGAAGCTCAATTACGAGACGGTTTCGGCCGTCTACGCCCTGACCGGCGCGTTGGTGATCGACGACCTGATCCACATGGTCAAGATCCCGGCCGGCGCGACCCTCCTGGACGTTATTCTCGACGTTCCGGATCTCGACAGCGACGGATCCCCGGCGATCACCTTGAGCGTGGGGTACACCGGGGCGCTCGAAGCCTTCATCAGCCAATCCACGGTCGGACAGGCGGGGGGGATTGCCCGTCTTTCCGTCCCTGGGGGATCGCAAAAGCTGTTCGCGGCCGCGGATACGATCCAGGTTTCCGCGACGGCGGCGCCGGCGACCGGGGCAACCGAAGGCACGATCAAGCTGACCGCCATCTACACCATGGACCCGTAGGCCGGCAACCAATCTGACGGGGAGGGGGATCGTCCCCTCCCCACCCTCGAGGGGGGTTCGATGAGAAAAGCAATCGGTCTTGCAATTCTGATGCTGTTTCTGATGGCGGCGCCGGCGATGGCCGTTACGTTCACGGCCGTTGGTACAGGCCATCCGGGGCAGTTTACGTCGATCACCGGCGTTGACAATTCCGTGCTCTATGTTGTGACCGCCGAAGGCAAAATTTATTCCCAGGCGATCGCAACGGGCATCCTGACCTTGCTTGCGACTATCCCGGACGAAAAGCTCACAGCGATCGTCTACCCAGCGACCGGGACGTACACCTACATCGGGACCGCAAGCGGAAGGATCTACCGGCATACGATCTCCGGGAACGCAATTTCCAAATCAACCCTTGCCTCCTGTACCACACCCGGGGCCGGGATCGTGGCGATGAAATGGGACGCGACCCTCACGAAAATCTGGCTCATAACGAACAAGGGAAAGACGTATTTCTGTACTCCGTAGCTTCGCCGGGGAGCTACCTGACGCTATGATCCGGCGTTGAAAGGGCGGGGGGATCCCAGGCCAGGGCCCCCCGCCACCATGAAAAAGGGGTGAGGGATGAATTACGC
>Ga0137445_1000041_pt1 | contig 13918 bp, 8 predicted proteins | sample EasRivERMGT338_2_FD_104647 | JGI IMG/M metagenome (GOLD analysis project Ga0137445, IMG submission 104647) | Soil microbial communities from meander-bound floodplain in the East River, Colorado, USA - East River MetaG ERMGT338_2 | ecosystem: Environmental > Terrestrial > Soil > Floodplain ...
AAGGTCGTCAACCTCACCGTCTTTGGCGTGGCCACCGTCGCGCTCCCCGAGGCCGAGCTCGGGGTGGCCTACTCCTCCACGCTGACCTATGGTGGAACTGCTGCCGGGACGGTGTCGTGGTCAATCGCGGCTGGTGTTCTGCCCGACGGCCTGCTGCTCGACACGGCTACCGGGATAATCAGCGGCACTCCCACCACGGCGGAAACCCAGAGCTTCACGGTTCAGGTTACGGACGGAGCGCTGACCTGCTTCAGGCAGCTCTCGATTGAGGTGGTGGACAACACCTGCCCGGACTGGAACGATCTGCTTTGGAACAACTCAGTCATCTTCACCGACGGCACCGGGGTTGGCAGTTTCAATCCTCAGGGGTCGTCCAACGCCACGTTCACGCTGGCGCTGTTCGCAGACGGCACGCTCAACAGTGTAGCGGAAACCCAAACCACACCCGAAGGCACGATCAGCTACAATGGTCCCGGATGTAACGCCGTCCTTGACCTGAACTATCAGGACACGAATCCCGGTGGCGCGGCGAATGTCGTGGTCACGTCCGCCTTGAGCGGCCTGCTGCTCCAGCTCACTCCAGCTCCAGTGGGAATCAACTCCAATCCAATCGTCATCCCGGACACCCTTGGAATGACCGACACTATTTCGGTGTTCATTCAAGGCCAGAAGCGATTCGACGTTGTGGATGGCACCATGTCGATGCAGGGAACTTTCTCGAACGCCTGACCTATGAAACGACTTCGACTTTACGACTGCCGCGCCTCACGCCTGCCTCAGACGGTTGGGCTCTGCACTGACAACGTGCCGGGCATTGCGGCGTTCGTGAACAGCGCCCAGCGCCGCCTGCTGATGTGCAAGGAATCCTGCGACGAGGGGTGGTGGGGAACGTGGGCGGAGATCGCCTTCAACGTCTCCACCAGTCAGCCATACATCACGCTGCCACGGGAGGTGGCGCGACTGGAGGCGATGAACATGTGCGACCGGCCTGTGGCGATTCAGAACCAGTTCTTCGAGTATCTCCAGTTCGGAAATGGTCGGATGCCAAAACTGAGGCCGAACTGCCGCTGCGATATTGAGCAGACCTATACGCGCAACAACGCCGTGACGTTCACGGACATGACCAACGCTCCGCAATACATCACGGTCTACATCACCGACGACCGGGACATCGGCAAGCGCGTCCTGATTCAGGGATTGGACGACGCGGAGAACACCATATACTCCACCGACGTCACCGAGCAGGTGACCGGTGTGTTCCTGGTGCTTAACAACCCGTCCGTCCAGTCGCCCAGCACGCTCTCCCAGTTGAACGGCATCCAGAAGGACGTGACCTACGGGCCGATTCGCATCTACCAGCATGACCCCACCACGGGCGATGAGATACTACTGTTGACCATGGAGCCCAGCGAGCAGACGGCATCCTATCGCCGCTACTATGTTCAAGGGGTGCCGCTCAACTGCTGCGCCACAAATGTCGAGGGCAATGTTCAGATCACGGCCATCGCCAAGCTGGACCTGATTCCCGTGGCGACTGACACCGACTATTGCCTGATTCAAAATGTCGAAGCGATCATCGAGGAGTGCGCCTCGATTCGATATGCGGACATGGATTCCCCGACCGCGAAGGCGATGTCGCAGGAGCGTCACAAGCTGGCGATTTCATTCCTCAACGGCGAGCTCAATCATTGGCTCGGAAAAGATCAGTTGGCGGTTAACTTCGCTCCCTTCGGCAGCGCTCGCCTGACCAAGCAAAAAATAGGAAGGCTTTGGTGATTTATGGCTACTACCGTTATTCCATGGGCGGGCAATGTTCCCTACGGCTCCGGCGGGGGCGTCAACCCAATGGCGACTCCGTTCGGTCCCGCCGCCGCCAACACAAACGCCTTCATGACGATGCAGTCTTTGATGCCATTCTTAGCCAACCTGCCCGGCTATGAAGGCATGGTTGGACAGCGCAGCGAGAACACTGGCGCCATGCTGAAGGGCGAGCTTCCACAGGATGTGGTAAACCAAATAGCGCAACAGGCTGCCGAGCGCGGTGTTGGGGCGGGGGTTTCCCAATCTCCGAACTCATCAGCAGCCCTGCTGCGTGCCATGGGACTGAGTTCACTGGACATGATGGGCATGGGCTCCAAGGAGCTCAGCACCTCCATTGCGGACACCCCGACGCCAGAGCTGTTCAACCCGGCCACACTCTGGGCGCCGGAGTATACCGCCAAGTCGGAACTCGGCCAGCTCAAGGCCGGCCAGGCACTCCAGCAGCTTCAGGCTTCCAACAAGAAAGCCGCCGCCGCTTGGAATGCTAAGAAGGCGCCGTCTACCACTTACTCCAACTGGCTTGGAATGGGGATTTAATATGCCACAGATGCGATCATTCGGTAGCTTCCTGACTGCTCCCAATCTGGCGCAGTCCTACGGCGCTGGCGTGGGGCTGGCGCAACGCGACGAGGAACTGGAAGCCAGGGTGGGAATGGAGCGGGAGAAGCTGGCCAACGATTACGCCATGGCGGAGATGGCTACCTCAGCGCGAAAGGCCGCGCTTCAGCAAGAGATGTTGCAGAAGGACCAAGAGCTGGAGGTGGAGAAGATGTATCGCCAGCAGCAGGTGGGCCTGCGCGAGCGCGAGCTCCAGATGGAACAGCAGAAGATCGAGGCCGTGGCGGAGGAGGCGGCGCAGCAGTTCGAGGCGAGACAGGCCATCCAGCAGGGAGTCGAGCAGGACCTGACCGGTGGCCGCAGTCCCGCCGAAGCCTTTGCCCGCAATGTGGCGCTTCACGGCGCTGCCGCCCAGCTTCCGGGAAGCGCTTACTCTGACATCATCCAGCAGGCTGGAGGTCCCGGTGGTGCTGCTACCGACGGTGGAATGGGTGATCCTGAGATGGTGCCCGTTGAGGGAGCTCCAGAAGGCTACTTCAGCTTCAATACCGGCAAGGGAAGCCGGGTGCTGGTCAACACCAAGAAAGGCGCCGATCTCCCCACTGAGGCGGTGCCTCTGGAAGGTGACCCGACCCGCATGCGCTTCGGTCGCCAGACCTACGCCAATCCGCAATACACCGAGATGCGGAGGCTGGAGAAGCGGCGTGACGATCTGGAAACAAACCTGAGCGGGCCGAAGTGGGAAGCGCATCGCCAGTCGTTGAAGTTCCAGGCCGAGGGCAAGAGGCTGACCAAGGCGGACGAGAGTCGCATCAAGGAATGGGACGCACAGCAGGCCATCATCCGGCGCATGGATGCCGAGGTGGAGAGGCTGAAGCAGAAGTTCGCACCAGAAGAGCCGGGCGCTGCCGCCTTGCCTCCGGGCCTTGGCGGTGGTAGCACTACTAATCAGGTTGGCCGATTCAAAGTCATACGGTAATGCCCCAGTTCAAGGTCATCGACGACCGTGGCAACGCCCTCACCCTTGAGGGCGATTCCGAGCCCACAGAGCAGGAGCTGGAGGAAGTGTTCAAGTCCCTATCGGGGAATTCCCCGATAGACCAAGAGCCGCCTCCGCCCCAGACGGTCGGGGATTTCTACGACCCCAACTTTAAGCCCGCCGAGCTGCCGCTGAATCTGTTTGAGGGTTCACATCCCCAGAAGGAAGCCCTCCAGCGCGAACGCCTGAACATCGCCGCAGAGGACGAAGGCCAGAACATCTACGACTACGCTGCGGTGGCGCACACTGGAATTTCCAAGGGCACGCAGGGTCTGAGCACGCTGCTTAAGAGCGCCTACGACATTGGCCAGCAGCTTCCCAGCACTAAACTGGCGCGGGGGATCGGAGACGTGATGATGGAGGCGGTGCTGCCTGAAGGACCGAAGCAGGCGATCAAGGAAATCCAAGAGGACCTCGACAGCGACAAATACTTCAAGGGTCTGGCCGAGTGGGAGAAGTGGATGAGCGATCGGGATGCGCTACTGGGTGCGCCGACGTTCGGCACGCAGCTCACCGAGGCCGTCTCCCGTGGATTCGCAGAGCTTCCCGTCCAAATGCTGGGAGGCGTTGCTGGCGGTGCGGGTGGCTCCATGGCGGCTGCGGTTCGAGGCTCTGCCATCGGAGCGGGCACTACAGCCGGCCTTCAGCAGTATGCCCAGGAGATGGGAGAAGGCGCTGACCGACTGACAGCAGCGGGCCGTGGCGCCACAAGTGGATTGATCACGGGTCTGACCACCTCGGCGTTCGGCGCCACGGGCGTCGAATCCATCTGGCGCAACGAGGGAGTCAAGGGAGTCATCAACCATCTCAAGCGGGCGCTGGTGGAGTTTGGTTATGAATTCTCCGAAGAGAGCATCGACCAGATTCAGCAGGACCTGCTGATGAGAATCCAGAAGGACCCCAACAAACCTATCGGGGATTCCGTGCGCGAGGTGTTGCTCGCAGGATTTACGGGAGGCATTCTCGGTGGCGGCATCGGCGCCATCTCGGGTGGTGGCGAGCGCACCGCAGAGCCTGCGCAACGGATGTATTACAACCGGCCCGGAGAAGAGATCCGGATGCCCATGCAGATTGAAGGAGGTGAGACAGATGCCAGCCAAGAGCAAGAAGCAGCAGCGGTTCATGGCGATGTGCGCGAACAACTCAGTGCGACCGAGGTCGGGGAAGTGCCCGTCAAGGAAGGTGGCGCGGGAGTTCAGCAGGAAGCCAAAAAGGGGGTATTAAGCCAGGATGACAAGGTTCGTCACGCCGAACTGTTCGACAAGTTCATCAGCAATCAGCCCCTGACCTCCGAGGAGCGGAACGAGCTCGACCAGTTGGATGCTACATCCAGCGGTCAGGTCAAGGGGTTCATTGCCCAAGCCGACGAGATGATCAACGAAGCCCTCAAGGAAGAGGGCGTGTCCAGCGACGTTGAGATCGCTGACGTGGAATCCATCAAGCCCGGCTCCATCGAGTCCCGTCGGCTGGCGTGGTATGACACGGAAACCGGGAAGATCACCATAAACGGCAGGGCCATGGCCCAAGACATGGCCAACCTGCCACCGGAACAGCGCAAGGCGGCAGTCCGTGCGGTCATAAACGAAGAGTGGGTTCACTCGCACACCACCCGGGAAATGGCCAAGGAGTTCACCGCGCTGTCTTGGGGTATCGAGAAGACACTGGCCCGTAAGATTTACACCGGCAACAAGGAGGGGATGATCGGCGGAAAGGCAATCACCGATGAGGCACTTGGGTTCGAGATCATGCGCCGACGCATCCAGCGACTAAACCGGATGACTCCCACCGAGATTGCGGCGTCGGTTGGAAAGGAGCGATGGACCAACAAGCAGCTCGACATGTTGGACAATGTGATCGCCAAGGCCCGCAGGAATCTCACGGTGGGTAAGGGCCGACGCGCTGCCAAATCCCAGTTGGAAATGCTCAACCGGGTTCAGGGCAACATCAAAGCCGCACGACGTATGATTGAATCTGGAGGCGGCGAAGAGATCGCTGCTCCACGTCGTGAAGTCGATGACTTGGTGTCCAAGTTGGATGCCCGAAAGGAGAAGGTCAGCACGGACGAGGCGGTGCAGGCTGGACTCAAGGCCGAGAGCATCGAAGACCTAGACGCTTTGGCTGAGGGATGGCGGCAGTGGAAGTCTGACCTCGACGACGTGAAGAAGCGGGCGAAGTCCGACCCGTCGGTGATGATGGAATACGCTGCCATCGCCCAGCGTGGCCAGCTCTACCGCGAGGCCATTGAAGCCGCCACCAACAGTGGCAGCCACAAGGTTGAGGCCCGGGTTGGAACTGAGAAGGACCTGCCGCCGCCGACGCTGGACTACACTAAGAATCCCGAGGTTGAGGATTGGCTGCGAGAGAATGGTCCGGAACTGGGAATTACCATAGCGGACGAGGAGGTGGCCGCACCTCGCCGTGGCATGTCCAAGAAGGAGGCCGAGCGCATCGAGCAGCAGCGCAAGTATCGGGAGGCAATGGGGAAATCCCCGATAGCCCCAACTCCCAAGCCCGGACCTGAAGCTGGAGCTGCACCGCGCAAGGTGCCACGCGAATCGCGCCTGCCAGCGTCAGAGTTCTTCGCCAAGCCCACTCCAGAGTCGGTTTCACAGACCGCCGTCGAGGTGATGGAAGACCCATCGAAGCTGCCGTCATTCAAACGGTTTCTGGACCACGTCCGGTCCAAGCACGGCGACATCCAAGCCGGACAGGTGTCCGAGGCGTGGGTGGATAACGTCTGGAAGTTCCTGAACAATGCGACCGGCGCCCAGCTCAACAGTATGGTGGACCGGCTGGCACTGCGACGTCAGGTATTCGGCAAGATTCCCCAAGGCAGCAAGACGTTCGGATTGAAGGGAGCTCCGCCCACACTGGAGCGCACCGGGGAAATCGCCGACCCGGTTGAAGTTGAAACAGGCCGGTCCATGATTCAGCGTGCGTTGGAGCGAGCTGATCGCCTGACCAATAAGGCCGAAGTGCTGGAGGCCCGAGCGAAGGGTGCGAAGAGCCGTCAGGACACCATCATCCTTCAGCAGCAGGCGCAGATTCTGCGACGCACCGCAGAAGGCATCGAGCGCGGCGCGGCTTCTGGAGAGGGCATCCAACTGGAGCAGGAGACGCTGTTCCCCGGCATCGAGGAGCGCACCTCGCAGCTCACTGGAAAGCCCGTCCCCGTTCCGGGAAAGCCCGGGGCCACCAAGTTCGTTGGAAAGCCATCCACTGTGGAGCCCATTGTCACCAAGGGCTCACAGCTTCGAGCGCGGGACCGGGCGATTGCCATCATCGGCGCTCACCTGATCAACCAGCGATCTCCGATGGACTCCAGCCTCAAGCGCAAGACGCTTGGACCGGAGGACATTCGCTGGCACGAGCTGGGTTCGGACATCGTTACGGTCGCACCCGAGGACCTTGAGGACTTGGACAATCTCGGCATGGCCCTGACCAAAGGCGCTGGCGTGGACGCCTCCACCAAGCGCATCGCTGGTGGTGGGAGATTTGTAGTTCAGGAGAAGGCGCTACCCCGCTCAGCGACCAAGCGCATCGTCGAGCTGAGCGACCGCAAGACGGGAAAGGTTTACTTGGTTGACGGCTACCGCGACAGCAAGCGCGGCCCGGTGTTCCTCGACCCCGGCTCGGTGACGGGCGAGCACCGCACGCTGGAGCAGTTGATTGAACGCTACCAACCGGTGCGGTCATTCCCACTCGACAAGCCGGTGCAATCGTTCTTCCAGCAGTTCGACAGCAAGGAGGAATACAACGACAAGTTCTGGAACCGGGTGAAGGAGATGGAGAAGGAGGTCGGCTTCCGAGGCTACGATGCCGGCGCGGAGCACGTTCCAATCGAGCAGGTGATGTCCGAGATCGAGGGTGGTGAGGGTGTCGAGGGCGAAGGTGGCTTCGTCCAAGGCCCGGCTGCGGGCATCGTCCGCGCCGAACTCGGGATGGTTCGCGGAGCTCGTGATCTGGGAATCGACATCGCTCCCAACGAAGCCCGCCAGCTCTACCGGGAATTCCGGTTCTTGGAAAGTGGAGCCGACGCCGAGCAACTCTTCTCCCGGCTGCGTCGCCGGTTTGAGAAGCGCATTATGCGCGGTCAGGACTGGTCCCTGATCAGCGCCATCAACAAAGTTCACAATGCATTATCCGAAAAAGGCAGCCAACGATACGAGGACACCCTCAATGAAATCTATTCCCTCACCCAAAGAATCGAAAAAGAGTCAGCGTTTGCCAAGTCCATCCCAGCTCGCTATGAACAGGAATCTCGCATTCCTGATACGGGCGAACGAACTGCGGAACAAGGTCCGAGCCCGTTCGAGCGGGAACTGACGATGCCGATTGAGCGGGTGCCACCGACGCTGGTGCGCCCCGAGCAATTGCCACCCTACTCCAAGCCGATCAAGACCAAGCCAGCGCCATCACCCGAGATTGGCAAGCTGGGCGGCACGCAATTCGAGGAGCGCGAGCGACCGCGAACTGAGAAGGACGTCCGGATGGCGGAGCGCCGCGCTCGATACGCCATCCTGCGAGAGGAGCTTGGACGCAAGCCCACCGAGGAAGAGATCGACATGGCAGCCCGGCTGCAAGAGCAGAAGCGGGTGAGAGCTCAGGCCGATGCCAACCGGTTCTCCAATCGCTTGGTCCGTCAGGTGACTGAGGCCACTGTTGAGGATTCCCCGACCGATCAGGGCGAGTTGTTCGCGCTGCGTCGCATGAGCCAGCAGCCGGACTTCTGGAAGACAGACAAGTGGCGTCAGTCGGTGCGCTGGATTAACACCAATCTGGATGAGATCAACGTGGGCTTGAAGGATGCCGGAGCTGACGAGCTGGCTGCCTTCCGCCTGCGACTGAGCGGCCTGAACCAGACGATTCGCACCATCATCCGGGACACTGGACTGAAGCTTGACGAGGATGGCATCACCCCGATCTGGGATACCGTGATGAAGGACCGGTTCGAGCCCGCGTCAGCGCTGATGGACAGTCTGGAACAGGCCGAAACCATCGAGAAGAAGTTCCCACAAGATTTGGACCTTGGCGCACTGCGTCGCCGTTCACCACGCACGGTGACGGAGGCAATGTCAAATCTGGTCAACGACCCGTTCTCGATCTACGACCGGTGGATGACCGAGCGCGTCGAGGAATACGGCGGCACCAAGGCACGCAGGCTGGCCAGCATCTTCCGGTCAATCATCAGCCGGGAGAAGCAGATTTACGGAATGCTCACGCCGCTGCTGGACCGTGCCCGCCGTCTCGCTGGAGGCATCGACCCCGGTCAGGCATCCAGTCTGAGGGCTTCTATCGGGGAAATCCCCAGTAGGATCAAGGGATCGGCCAATGCCGTCCGCTCCGGGGTGTGGCTCAACAAGCTGAACCGAATCAACGAGCATGCCGCCACCGCAAACTCGGTGGATGCCATCGAAGGCAACATCGCCGTCCCCTCTTTCGCAACTGATGTGGTGAACGCCGCACGCGCTGCCAATATGGAGATCGGTCGCCTGTTGGAGCGGGTGGTGCCGAATTTCCGGGCCTCAGGATTGTTCCAGCGCAACTTCACCGCGCTGGGCTACGACATCATTCGTTCGGGTGGTGGTGATTTGTGGGAGCGCTGGACCAAGGGTATGGCCGACGCAAACCGATTGCACGGAGCGACGACCTATACGGTTCGGGAGCACTTCAAGTCGGTGAAGAAGATTCTCGACAATCCGCTGATCACGGCCACGGACATGGAGTCGGTCAATCAGGACATGGCGCGTCACTACCCGGCAGCGGTGACTCACGTCCGCCAGTTCGGTCGCTGGATTCCGGTGGTTCACTCCGACCTGTTCAACTATCTGGAGACGGCAGCCCGACGCGCCACTCACGTCACTGCATTCCGGGAGCAGTTCCCCAACACTGACCAGGGGCGCAGTGAATTCAAGAAGACGATGGAAGATGTGAGTGCGGAATTGCCCGCCGAGATTCAGCGCGACCTCAGCGCACTGGTTCGCTCCATGCACGGCCATCCAACCGACGACTACAACTCGGACTGGCTCGACATGGTGCGGCTGAATCCCCAGCAGGCGGGTGGTGCGCTACTGCGTGGCCTCAACCAGACGATCAACAACCTCGCCGCCAAGGCGGTGCTGACCGGACAGATGTTCGTGCAGCCGGGAGAAGTGATCGCCGGTAGCACGCCGGTCTTTCTGGGATACGAGAACTACCTCAAGGCACTGGCCCAGTTGCGCCACCTCTACAAGACTCTGGAGCTGGAAGGCTCGGTCAACCGGGTGATGAGCGACTACACATTCAACCCACACGCCCCATTCAAGTCGGCATTCCGCGTCGCAGGCAACCTTGTCGCCAAGGGAAGTATGCAGAATGCGCTCAACGAATTGCAGGAAGCAGCCGCTGCCGCCACGGCACGGGTGGTGTCCGAGAACATCATCACCGGCAACATGAGCGCCTTCGAGGAGGCGACGCTGCCGCACACGTTCAGCATGATGGGATTCTCCGATGTGGACATTGCCGCCATGATGCAGGGTGACCCGGAATTACTGGGCCAGTTCCAGCGCAAGGCCGCAGCGTGGCTGACGGGAGGCAACAAGGCCATCGCTGAAGGCAGCCGGCCCAGCACGAGCCGGTTGTTCAACTCGGTGTTCCGCTTCCAGACCTACCCGATGATCAAGATGAATCAGGCCCGACGCCTGATGGTCAACTGGGTGGATGCCATTGAGTCCCGGGATGCGGAGCGCATTGCGATTGCCTCCGGAATGGCAGGCCGATTCCTGTTTGGAAACACGATGCAGGGGGCGATCACCATGGGTCTGGTGACGCTGGCATACGCGGGACGCGAAGGATTCAAGATCAGGTGGGAGGAGATGAAGGACGAGCCCATCAGCTTTGCCTTCGAGGCGATGCTGTCCTCGATGTCCGGCCCGCTCTACCTGCTGTTCCGTGGCGCCAAGCAGAACGGACTGACCGGCGTGGGTGAGCAGGCCACGCGCACCATGTTCCCGTATGCGATCATGAATGACCTGAACGACATGGCGCAGAGTCAGGGTCAATACCGGGACACTGACACCATCCAGAAGATCGGTCGGTTCCTGGCCAGCAAGACCCCTATGACCAAGGCCATTGGCACGGGGCTGGCCATGTCCGGACTGGGAAATCCCAGTCAGCCACTGGACGTCTCCATTCAGGGATTGAACCGCTGGAAGCGTGACCAGTTTGGTTACGACGAGGTGAAGATGTTCCGAAAGCAGGACGAGATGGAGAAGTTCCGCACGCACATTCGCAATGCGATTGCAGCGATGAAGGCTGGCGACGAGGAGAAGTATACCGAGGAGTGGATGGCAGCGGTGGATGCCGACAACATCAAGTCGGTCAGCCGATCACTGCGAGCGCGGAAGGTTCTGGAAGGTCCGAATGGACGGAAGCTGACGGAGGAAGAAACCGATGCGCTGAAGAAACGCATCGGCTTTGATGCCTACGAGAGGCTGGAGGCGTTCGATCTCATGTTGGAGGCAGCGGCGAGCGGTGCGATACCGTCGATGCGCTAACCCACCTTTGGTTCTGGATTTCCTGCGGCAGCGGACTTCATTGCAATCGCAGCATCAGCAGCGTTGCAGGTCAGCGTCCATAGCGTGTAGCAGTTTTCCACCCGGACTGGGTTTCCCGACAGCGACTCAGCGAACTGAGCGGCTCGTTTTAACTTGGTAATGCAGTCTTGCAGCATCCGTTGTTTCTCTGCTTCTTTCATACGATTGGTTCGATAATTATTACTGCCCCCTCATGACCCATCTCCAACTGAACAGCTTCAATTTTTATCTCGGGAATCCACTGGTGCGAGTCGTCGAGCGGTAACGACGAGGCAATCAAGGAGCGTAGAGAGTTGTCCGTCAAGGTCCCTGCGGCGGTTGTCCGAGTTAGCAAGAATAACTGTGACTCGAAACTTTGGATGCAGCGCTGCATCCACTTTTGCTTTTTTGGGTCGGTGATCAGCCTTCCCCGGACCAGCATCTTGTTGTTCTTGAACGACGGGACGTGGCCCTGGTTCCTTACTGCGAGAATTATCTTCATTGGCTATCTGTTGTTGGATTCTCTGGACCAGCTTCTGGTCCAGCTTGTTTAGTTTCCACATGTTGTTTCTCCTGTTCGGCACATTGGTTACACACATCCTCCTTGGTGCCATCAGGAAGGACGTGACATTGTTCTGGTGTCAGATCGCAGAAGCACATACAGCAATAGAGGCACCCATACGGAGGGTGCTCTGACATCTTCTTGCCGTGAATCAGGCAGGTGTAGTCGAAGGATGGAGAGCCAACCGGACGACCGTCACCGTGTAGCTTTCGACCCGAGGGTCCTTCATATATTCCTCCACTCATGGTTTCCTCCATACGCATTGGGCTACGAGTTGGTTGAGCATGGCGTTCGTTCCGCCCAGAGTAACGAAGTCACGCATATCCTTGACCGGGAGCAGTAGGGTGCAGTTGGGAATTCCCAGATGCTCGGCCAGCGAGCACGCGCCGTCCGCCCCGGGATTGAAGTGGGTGCCGTCGTCCCTGATCTTGTCGTCGTCGGTGTCGGCGACGATCACCACCCGCTTGATCTTGAGGTTCTTGATCAGGGCCTGGATGTCGAACACCCCTCCCACATTGTTCGGCCTGCCGATGGCGAAGACCCCCATGGACACGGCAGCCGCCGTGTTGTTCGGGCCTTCCACGAGGTAGGCCATCGGGGAGGGGTCGGTCTGGGGGATGAACAACCCTTGGTGGCTGCCTTTGACCGCCCACTTCCTGCCGGTCCCGCTCCTGAGCCTTACGCCTACGATGGCATTAGAGCCGTTCCGCATCGGGAAGGCCACTGTGTCAGGCCATGGGGCTCTCTGCGCACCTAGCAGGCCCATTGCGGAGGTTGGCAACCCCAATTTGGAGCAGTATAGGGAAGGAACGTCACCTCCCAGCCTTCTGGCCCACCGACTGAGTAGTCCTGGGAAGTCAGTGACGACGGGGGCTGGCTTCATTGACTTGAATTCCAACGGAACATCATGGTGGCTGCTGTCCTTGGAGTGGACATAGGCTACACTGCCGTCCGAAAGGACCTTGGTGCGGGTGGACACCACCCTCATGCAAATCACCACGGATTTCCCAACTAGACACCAGTCCGGCTTCTGGCAGATGGGGCATGGGTATGCCCTGCTGACACGGGCCATGGTTCTCATTTGGGTATGCTTCCGTCGGTCTTACACTCGGGAAGTTCGGGGGTTTGAATGACGGACAGGGAGTCCCCAAGGGACTTGATGCGGGCCTCCCTCCACTGAGCCCGCCTGCGCTTGCACTGGGCCTCATCACGAATTCCTTCAATCTTCCACGCCCACTTGGTTTCACGAAGATGGTCCGCCAGCACGTCATCCTCTGCTGCGGCCATGACGAGTTTGCCCATCTCATGTTTGTAGTCGTCGATCAGCTTGATGATCTCTTCCTTGGTGTTGAATCTATCGCTCATAGTTCGCCTCGCTTCTCCAGTTCCTCGATCAGCACGGCCAGTGATACCGCCTGGAAGGCGGCTGCTCCCAGCAGCGGGATGACTTTTATGGCATCTTCCCGGACCATACGGTTGCCTGCCTGACGGGCGATGGCCCGACAGTTCATGAAGAACCGCAACACGTCGGAAGGAGACTTGGCGAAGTCAATGCCCTCCTGATCTAGCGTGTCCCTGTTGATCATTGCTTCATACCGTAGCATGCGCTTGGTGGTTTCCTTGTTTATCAGTTCGTCAGTTAATGGTTTCATTAGAACGGTATGTTTTCCTCTCTTCCGCCGACTTGCTCATCAGCGTAGGAGTCCAGTGGTTGTGATGTTGCTGGTTGCGCCGCCGCCAGCCTCGACGGTCGCCTCCAGTTGCTTCCCTTTAGCTGCGTTATCAAGTTCGTGGCATCAGCCATATTCAGGTCCTTGGTATCGTAGCCAAAGCGTTTGAGCAGGGCTGCCTGCTTGAGGGTGCAGAGCTTCTTGTCGAAGCGACGGAACAACTCCGACACGATCTGCCTGCCTTCGGTGTAGCTGAGGGTGTCGGGGTTGATGCCCTGACGCATCAGCATCTGCGACTGCTTCTCGCTGAGCACCCGTTGGGAATCCCAGCCCCGCTGCTTGACGGGCTGAATGTCGAAGGCGTCGAACGGATTGATGGTGCGCTTCTGGAACTGGACCTTGGCAACCAGCCTGACGCGCCGCCGCTCGGCTGCCTGTTTGGACTTCTCGATCTCCTGCCGCAGGCGTTCCTCTTCCTCGCTCAGCACTGCGTCCATGCGCACCGCACCACCATCCTTCTTGGCCTTATCAACGGCACGGGCCACCGCTTCGTCGCTGACCTTGCCGCCGAGAATGTCCGCCGCCGACATCAGCTTGTGCCTGCCGCTGTTGCCAACGAAGTCCACGATCAGGCAGGCTGGCTTGGGGCTGTGAAGGATGGCCTGAACCCGGTCGTTGGGCAGCTCGAACTTGTCCACCAGACCATCCGCCGGTC